>SDBU01000953.1_pt1 | contig 42262 bp, 54 predicted proteins | sample 2277071 | NCBI WGS metagenome assembly SDBU01 (sample SAMN10397929, study PRJNA504765) | marine sediment metagenome | isolation source: marine sediment core GS08_GC12, 126 cmbsf | place: Arctic Ocean: Gakkel Ridge, Loki's castle | collected 2008
CACGATACTTTTCAGGTCTACCGGGTTCAATTTGTCCATCTCGTAAACCATTACCATTACCTAATATCCAATGGTAACCACAGCCTATCCAGCCTCTTTCCCGGTGTTCACGATCAAACCGTTCAAAATTACCGGAAGTAGAACCAGTATTGTGTAATATAATTCTATTACGTCTTGTCAAAAGCGGTGCTAACCAAATTCTCATAATTCTCCTATATTGAAAACAAAATCCCTATGGCAATTCCCACGAAATTAAATGACATATCGGGCATACTGAAACCCGTACCTTTTTTCCAATCGTATAATTCTTTACCAACAGCTATTGCCAGCATAATTGCTCCAGAAATAGCAAAATATAACCCCACCACATGAGTTAACAAAATAACCCCGAAGAAACACACTATTATGTGTAAAGCCTTCTCGTACTTATCAATAGTAAATCCACGATCATTCAGGAACTTCTTTATGGCTTTGAATATATTCATGTTACACTTCCTCACCCTTTGTAATCACTAAGTCATACAACTTCTGTCCGGTGGTAAGTGTGACTGACAACGAGTTATTTACCCATGCTATATTTGTGGCATTATCCACAGTGTCCCCTTGATCTCCGCTAATATCCCCAACTATTCTCTTGATAAATCCATTTTCATGATACACTGATAAGTCCACACCCGTATACTGTATTACACCATTTGCGGAACATTCTATATAAGTACCTGTGGAGTCCTCTGTTACTGTAAATGTACCCGAAGATACCTGCCAATTCCCAGCCCACATTCCTGCTGTATAAGAGCGTTGATCTGGAAGTTGGTTAAACATGGATTCATTGAAAACAGCTTGTCGGGCTATTTTATTCCAGCTGGCTTGTATCTGTGGTTCTGTTAGAGCTACTGGAAGAAGTCTTACAAACTTAATAATCCCATCAAAAGCTGTAGAGTGTGCCCCAATTTTTATGTATCTAGTGCTGGCCGCGTAAGAACCTAAAGTAGTCACCATACTGTTTCGATTCACTCCATTAACATACAGAATCATGTTATTAGAAGCGTCAAATGTTAAAATTATATAGTGCCATTGCTTATCCGCATTTATCACATAATTAGAGTTCCACCAACCATCGGGACTATTGAGAAAAACCCTTGTAGTATTCAAGGCTATGGAATAAGCGGCTGGAGAACCCCATGCTCTTGAACTAGTGCCTTGGTAAGAACTTGTGCTTCTCTGTAAAACCATAACTTCCAATGTAAGGTTATTTGGGATATCAAGAAGGGCATTGTCATCTACTTTGATATAGTTTGTGTTAACCCCACCAGAAAACACAGCTCCCTCTGATCCAAAATCAATACCACCACCCACTATATACCCGTCAAGACCATTACCACTTAAATCGTTAGCATGTCCAAGCTGATAGTCGTGACAAAATACACAATCGGTAGGGTCAACGGAAATATGTGGACGAATAATGGTGGGCGTAGAAATGGAATTCAAATGATTAAACTCATCCCACAATTTACTCTTCTGTAATGCACTCAATATCTCATCGTAACATATCACATTCATTATATCAATATTAGCCGTTACATCTATTTCCAAATCGGTACTAAAGTCAATACCACCACTAAATTCTGCTATTACTAATGACCATGTATTATTTACTACAGCATCCGTATTAACAGTATTTACAGTACCTTCCGTTAGTCCGGTTCCACTAATATCACCACCTGTTATTTCCAACTTATCTGCACCATTATCTTGTAATAGTTTTGTATCTGCTGTAGGTTTGATTACCATAACAATCGTTTTTACTCCAGCTATTACACCAAATCCATCAAGATCAGCAGTAGATGAGAAATATGCTGTATGACCCTTTTCTAAACGTCTAAAAATAACAGATGTATTAACTGGTATTACTCCAGATATTTTATCTGAAAGACTTTTTGTATGGGGTCTGAATTCAAATACTTTAGCCATTATATTGCTCCATAATTACCTACCGCGTATTGGTGATTTTGTGCCACATCTTCCGCTGATAATATTCTGTTGTATTCTCTTGTATAAACCACATTTCCACTCATTCCACCAGTACCGTCACCTAACATTCCCACTGTAATCTGTGTAATATCTAGGTCTATTCCGGCCACTGTATTTACCAACACACCCGCTCTATAAAATTTGTAAGAAGTACCCGATTTAGTTACTACCAAATGTTGTCGGTTAAAATATGTTACAGCAGATTCCGCAGTTAAAGCAGAAGTACCATCGTAAAATCCCCAGTCACCGGAACTGCCAATATCTATGTATAACCCCTCATCTGCTGTAGTTACACCAATTGAGTAATAATCACCCAATCCCTGCCTATCCACCATAGTTTCAAGTGACCAATCACCTGTTATGGCCAATGCTGCCCCGTACTCTATTTTTGTAGTAGTGTCACAATGTACACCTATGTTGTGGAGATAAGTAGTATTGGTGTCAGTATGTATTCCAGCAGTATCCTTATGATTTACACTCGATCCTGTCATATAATCTGCGAATAGGACACAGTTTTCTTGAATAAATCCCTTATATAATTTGTTATTGCAACATAAAGACACTTCTTCAGCGGTTAAAGCTGAATCGTAGATTTCAACTAGTTCAAAGGAACCCTCTGATTGATAACCCGATCCGATTCCCATATCTAAAGTTCCAGTTAATGTGGTACTGGCAGGGATTGTTCCTGTAAAAGTCAATGACTGAGGTGAGCCCTCTATATACATTTTCAGTCTATCAGCATTAGCGACTCCCGATCCATCAAACACAAGACAAATATCATGGGTTTCAGAATCATTATGTGGGTCAGCAACCGAACCAAATGTAGAACTTCCTGTTGAAACTATACCATAAACATTTCCAAGGTAATATAAAATAAGAACCCTATTACTTGCATTAGTGAAAAAAACAAGATTGACTATTGACCCAGAAGCTTGCCTAGCCATCTTAACTCTAAGGGTAAACTTACTCTTATTGGCTAAATCCTTATTACCACTATAAGTGATAGTTCCAGTATTATCCATTGTGGCAACGCCATTATCCAGCGTGACTCCTCCGGTGATTACCCCGCCATTCTTAGCGATAGAATCCGCCGTCATGACCTCGCGGAACAAAACTCTGCGATCCCCACTTATTTTACTTTCTAAACTCATTTAAGCTCCTTCTACAAGCCCATCGGGGGTGAGAGGTTTCCACTTACAATGCCAACGAATTGCTCCCGATGTTCCTGCTCCACTATAGGTGAATCTTAGATATGAAGCTACACCGTTCTTAGCTGTCACCTGAAAGTGGGGGTCTTCCCCAAACTTAGTAGCATCTTCATATAGTCTTACCTGTGAAGAATTTGCTATTGCAATCTGTATAGTGGCATCGTCTATCTTGTGAATGAAAGTATTAACGGGAAGAGTGTTAAATGCTGGTCCGGGGGAGTCTGTTATGTCAATTTGTACAGTTCCATCATCCAACTCTATGAACCCATTCCCCACATTTCCAGAAAGCACAGTGGAAACATGTCCAATAAATTTTGTGATTAAAACTGTCCCATAAAATCTAAAAAGATTTTCTGATGTTGGCCCTGCTCCACTAAAAGTTAGGATATGTGTCGAAACATCGTCAAAATGAAAATTGCTCCAAACATTCACACTATCGACATCTATCCATTTACCGTCACCTGCACCACTTGAACAACCTAATAGGGTTATATTACTAACGCCAGTACTTAAATAAAACCCACTTGTTTGATGTCCACCTGAAGTACAATCAATTAAAAAACCCTTTGAAAATGGAGTTCCACCATCTAGATAATATCCATAACTTGTAGTAGTTCCAGTAGTGTTACACCCAATCAGTTTAACAAGTGGCGCAGTAATATGATATGCCTTACCTGTAGCTTTGAAACCTAATGCTCTACATTCACGCAACTCTACGCCATCTCCACTGAGTTCAAACCCCGTAGTTGACAGAACACCTTCAACCCAGACTTTTGTAAGATGACAACCTATTCCTGAAACGATGACACCCTTCTGGTCCGCTGCTGAAATTATAATTAAACTATGATTAGCATAATTATTAATTTTACAATAATCACCTGACATAGTTAAACAAGTACCTGCTCCATCAAGCACTGTTCCTATTTCACACCATAACTCCACCGAATCTTTGGACATTACAACATTTTCTGTGTAAGTCCCGGCCATCACGGTTATAGCGTCACCAGCCGAACTTGCTGTAGTTGCTTCTGCTATTGTCTTAAACGGAGTAGCGGGAGATTGTCCGTCTCCACTCACGCCTATTGTGGCACTTACAAACCACAATTCACCACCGAATTTAGGTATGTGTCTAATAGTTTCATCTGCCCCCACACTCTTCACCAAAGATACCAGTGAATCACCAGCAGACGTATCAGACTTGTTTCCTATTACGTCTGCCACAGTATTGTTACTAGCACTATCCGTAGATGGAATAGATGGAAATTGTTCTTGTATATCCCGCATTATTTATCCTTAATAATAGTAATAGCTCAAGTTTAGTTTACCTGTAATTCCAGAAGAAAACCAACTAGTGTTACCAGATACGTCTACAGAATTTGTGGGAGCAATCGGTTTATGTGCTGCATCTGAACCACTTGCATCTGAATCTTGTACACTAAGATAGTCTAAATTTGTTTTTACTGCCCCTGCTGCCATTACGAAACCGAAAGCACTACCTCCGCTATCAGAAACAATAGATAACAATTGTCCAGCCGCACCATTCAATGTTACATTCTTGTCAAAAGTTTGGGTTGAGGTATTGTCAATAGTTAGAACGTCTGCTACTGCAACACCTTTAGTAAAATGATAGAATGTATTAGAGCCATCTATTTCTTGACTTGTCCCATCAAAAACCACTGTACCGCTATTGTGAGTAAATGTTCCTCCACTATTAGTCCATGTTGTTCCCCCGAAATATAAGATTCCAGTAGTTGAAGTAAAAGCACCTGCTCCATTAATAGTGACATCTCCGTCAAAATCAAGTGTTCCAGCCATACCATGAAAAACTCCTGTAAGGTCAAAATCTCCTGCAACAGTTACATTATGGCTTGCTCCACCATCTTCGTCACAATCAAAACCGCCAGCAGCTATGGTAAAGTCGTTTGCTATAGTTAAATCTTCATACAAATGGGTATCCCCAGACTGATTAACTGTTAAATTGTAAAGGGAATGTGTATCTACAAAAAGATGCCGTGGATATGCAAAAACAATTGTTCCATTACTATGAGCAAATGTTGAAGCAGCCGAAATGGTCATATTGAACCCACTATCTCCTCCATTTAGTGTACAAGTACCAGAAGTCATAGTAAGTGTAGAAGTGGCTGTATCAGAGTCTATTGCTCCAATCGTATGTGTACCTGAACCACCATTGAAAGTTCCTCCTGCTTTGATTTCAAGTACATGAGTCATTATTATTACGCCACTGCCTAAACTAACAGTACTTGCACCACAAGTTAATGTCCCACTTATAATAGTTCTGTAAGCCGCTGTTAAATTATTACCATTAAGATTTAAAGTTGTTCCAGCATTAATTGTTATACTACGGAATTGCAAACCATTATTAGAAAGTGTCGTTTCCCCTGCTCTATCAAACGTAACGATTCCGTCGTTATGCGTAAAAGTAGTGGGAGTCCAGAAAGTTGTTCCTGAAAAAGTGAAAGTCCCGCTACCATTTGGAGCCGATAAAGTTCCCGTTGAGTTGAGAAGTCTCCCATTTAAATCTAATGTATATGCAGTATTTGCACCAAACAATGCGCCTGTACCAATATTCAAATTTCCACCAATAGTTATTGTCCCTGTTGTTGGTACTACAGAACCCGAAACCCCGCCACCTATATCTAAGTCACCAGCAAGCGTTAAATTAAAAGTAAGAGTTGAGAGTGTGGCGAAGTTTGCAACTTCCATATCATTAAATGCAACATTACTCCCTAACGTTGCAGTTCCTGAACCTACGATTGATACTTCACCAGAAGAATGAGTAAATGTGGAAGGCTGTTTCCAAGTTGATCCTGCTCTAATGACAAAATTTCCAGCAGCAATCGGAGCAATAAATGTTCCTGCTGATGTTTCCATAGAAGCGTAAAAATTAATATCATAATCGGTTGCAGCAGAACCTAAAGTAGCTCCTGCATTAATAACCACAGTCGAGCCTAAATCCCTCAACGCAATAATTCCTGCTGTTCCTATTGTATACGAACCTGAAGCTCCACCACCAACAACTAGACTACCGTTTATTTCTGTCTGGCAGGTGCTATTTTCATAAAGACCTCCATCACCTATTGTAAGTGCTTGTAAATCTATAAACGCTGACCCACAAGTAAAAGTACCATTTACAACCACAGCACCAGAAGCCACAAATCCTTGATTGTTAGTAGCATCCGTTAATACTCCTCCAGCATCTACTGTAAGAGTTGCACAAGCAGTAGCACTATCTAAGGTAACAGTATGACCATTTTGAATAGTAACTGTATCACCAGCGATTGGATGATTAGCTTCATTCCAAGTGGTTGCGCCTTCTGCATCCCAATTTCCCGTATTTTTTGAAGAAAATGCAGCCATACTAAGCTATTACCACCGAACTTCCTGAATCTAAAGCCACATAATGTAAGGTCCATCGACTCGAACCCGTTGCGTCAGTTGCGGTTGCATCTAAATCTATTGTTCCAGCAGTTACTAATATAGGACTAATCTGCCCCTGTACTGCCCCAGAAGTAGTTGCTATCAAAGCATCTCCCAATGTGCCAGTAATAGTGTACACGGTTCCCTCTGTATCAGACGTAACCACTAAAGCCACACATAAATCAACATCTGCCCCTACTGAGGGATTAGATACCAACTTAATGCTGTTAACAGTTCCGTCAAATACGGTTGTTACTTCTCCCACTAATTGCAGTATTAAAATTCTACCTGTCACAGTAAAATAAGGTGTTTGTGTGGTTGCAGGTAAAACTGCCGCAGTTCTTTCAACAATTCTTGGAGTTGTTGCCAGTATTGAAGTAATATCACTAGATGGGAATTGTTCCTGCATATCTCTCATTAGTTACCCCACACCTTATTTACTTCAGTGGTAAATACTGCATCCGTACCTGCATCAGTAACTTTTGCAATATCAATTCTCATAAAAGGATAACCTTTAGTTGGGAACGATATAATGCTTCCAGTATCCACAGCTAAATCTATTTCATACACATTTTTACTTACTTGCATTACTCCAGCTACAGGATTACCCAACGAAATTTCTTGATAATCTGTTGCTGACCCGGATGTACTTAAATAAACAACCCTTATATATGAATTGTCGGCGGTACTAACCGTTTTAGTAAATGCAAAATTCAACGTATGATAAGTACGTGTGTCTATAACAGTACCTTCTACATAAGCAACTGTAGTTGGTGTAAAAGTAGTATAAGCTACTGGGTCTGTGTACCAATCTTTTGCAGGGCTTTGGTCAATAGTCTTAGTTATATCCAGTGTCGCATCGTGGGCTTTATCCTGCTCATTGATACCAACTTCATAAACATCTGCCGTTACGAATGGAGTACCTGCGTCATAAATAGTTAATACTCCACCAGCATGTGTAATAGTGCAATTAAATCCATTAATCCACAAATTACTTGAGTTTGCTGCGAGTATCTGTTTGATGTAACTTATCTGTGAAGCATCTGTAATTACTATCGGCAATCCCGCCAATGTGATTGTAATGCTGGTTGTGAATGCCGCAGTGAAGTCTACTGGACTTCTGTGTGTAACTACAGGTATTGAAACACCTTTATCTATTGCAGTATGAGTCCCTGCTGTTTCAACTAAAATCTGTTCAAGATGATAGTTAGTCGAGTTTACATTAGTATACACTACAAACGTGTCCGTATTTACAAATGCTGCACCTGTGACAGCAATTACATTAGCCGCTACTGTCATTACTGCGTCATCTCTTGAATACGTAGCTGTTACCGCTCCACCAGTAGCAATCTGTTGTATGACTAGAATATCTTCCACTGTTAAGTTTGCATACCATGTTGGAAAATTAGAACAAGTCAATTGTGTAGCAGATGTCCACACTACGTCAAAATCTCCTCCACCAGCAGCAGGTTTACCTACTAATCCGCTGGTAGCCATATTTGTTTCGTCAACATTTACATCTCCACTAATCGTGGTAGACGTTAGTAACTCTCCTCCTGCATTTACTTTCAGAAATTTTACATCATCTGTGCCATCTTCAACGGCCATTGTGGGCTTGATGCCACTAGCATTATGCAAAACTCTATCGTCGTCAGCCATTTTTTATCTCCCGTTCTTTATCTAAAAAATATCATTACTCTCTAATAGTATATACAAAATCTAGCTCATTCTAGGACATTCTTAATCCACTTAAATACTCGAAACTATCAGCTTCCTTATCCTTGGCGTTTAAATACTGTTTATCCACAATATTAGGCTCTATTAACAATCTTTCAGTGGGTTTTGCATAATCCCCATGAGTGTCCTTCTCATACAACCACCAACGCAAAGAAACACCATACATTGTCACAGGATTTGCGTTATTTGACACCTTTAAACTACATCCAACATCTCTTGCCCGAAATTCAGGAAAAAATCTATCATAAAATGAAGATAAATCAGTCACCATTAATTCATGAGAAGAGGGTAGTATAGTAGTCGTTCTTGAACAGGTTGTACCCAAACATAGTTGAATAGTCCAATTATCACCACCGCCTCCAGCAAATGTGGTAGTTGTATGTAACTCTATTTTTACAGCATACATTAACACAATTGGATCAAGACGAATTACATGCCCATGTTGAACATATCCAACACCATTAACTAACTCATTACCAGCCAAAATAGTATAATCTTTATGTTGCCACATGTTATGCCTGTGTTCCATCAGTTTCTCAGAGGAGACAGATTGCCTCTGCCCCCTCTTTCGGTGTAGTTCTCTTCTTCTTGTAGACATAATTATCCAGTAATAAACTGTGCTGCAATTGTTGTATTAGTAACAACTGTTCCCGTTTGTACAGTAACTCTAGCCCCGGCTGGAGCAATGTTCCAAGCGCAAGCATGTGCCCAAACATCATATGGCGTTCCTACACCGGCTGCATCTATGGCTTCTCCCGTACTACCTGCCGGAAGCTGGAAAGAACAATTCTTAAACAATCTAACACTACTTGTTGGTGTATCTATCTTAACACAAGCACTCGCAGCATTCAAATTGACAAAAATACAATCAGAAAAGATAAAATCTACATCATCTGTAAAGGATATCAAATTAATAGCGTCTCCGAAGAAAAAACAATTATAAAATCTTAAATACCAAGAACCTGCTCCAGTACTATCTAAATCAAAAATACGAGTTCCAATAGCGGTTAAATCAAACCTACAATCATAAAAATCAATAGGTTTAATATTCGTTCCTGTTTGATCTCCCGTAATATCAAATACAAATTTTAAATTACGAAAAGACCAATTTGTTTGATACCATCCACCTGATGTATTCGTATTTGTAAAATCTAATTCATCTGAAATCAGACAAGTCAGGTTATCTAAACCAACCACTGAAATTTTAATATTAGGTAAGTTGGGTAAAGCATAAACTGCCCCAGTCCCATAAGAACCGGGCATTATAAAAATTGTAGCTCTCGCTGGCGCATCTATTGCTATAGCACTTAAACAAGCGTCCAAAGTAGTATAATCTGAACCAGTTTCAGCTAATATATATACATTCCCCGGAGTCCAAGCACTATTAGATAAACGATTTAACCAACGATATGTACTTCCATAAGGTGTCTGGCATTGAAGTATATCTGCGATAGTTCCACTATGAGATTCCACGCTATCATTATGAGTTTCTGAAGACAATTGTGCAGAACTTGCAAGCTGTACATTATCACTAGTGTATACAGGTACTCCAGCATTGTTGTGATACAATCCAGCAGCATCGTAAGCCATTAGCCTTACATGAGGATACCCACTCTCTTTCCAAGGAACTTTCACAGAACTCACATTAGAAGCAAAACTAGCCCAAGGGTCTACAAGAGCAGGATCAGCATATGATCCCTCCCCCACATAAACACTAAAACCATTTGTATTTGCTGGAACCGCAGAAATAGTTATTTCCAAACCAACAAAATTAGGAGTATCTTCTAGAGTGAACGAAGGTCCAGCCGCTCCACCAGCAATAGTGCAAGTACCGCCTATATATTCATCCTGTTGAACACTCCACGCTCCAACGTTACCTGATAGATCAACCGCTCTCACTTGTACTCTAAACTCAATTCCAACAAACTGATTATGCATTGTGTAATTTATTCCGAGTGGAATAGCCACACCACCCGCATCTTGATTATCATAAACAAGTTGGGTGAAAGTATCTGAAGTTACTGCATGAGCAGCATTTAGCCGAGTAATCTTAAACTCATAATAAGCTATATCTGCTTCCGCATTTGCGGTACATGTCATCTTCAACCAACCAAAAGTAGAAGGTGAATTAACTTGGGTTCTAGTAGCTACTACTGGAGCTAAAGATGATTCCGCTCCAGTTGTTAACGTCAAGCCTGTGGGAGCGATGGGTGGCTGTTCATCTGCGTGTACTCTGATAAACCTCTGGAAATCCATAGGATTATACCACATAGGGGTGATCGTACCCGCTGCTGCGTTAATAACCTTACCAACCATAATGTATTGTGTATATGGACTGACTACATTAGCTGGAAAAGCCGCAGTAGCCATAAGTGTGTATACTCTGTTTACAGCTTCGGGTGAGACATTGGCATAATTACTATCTGCTAGTCGATGCCCTATTTCTGGATCGGTGAGGTGAGTAACATTGATTCTTTCCACCTTCAGGTACACATAATCGTCATTCGCTGTTCCTGCTACGGTTACATCGGCAAACTCTTCATATTCGCCCAGTATCTGCCAATGGCCTTCTTCTAACGTAAAGCTATTTGCTAACGGACTGGATAATGCTCCACCAACTAATCTCATGGCACGAGCTACCCACACTTCGCTTGAATCCAACGCCGCTACCGTATCTGAAAATACAATATCACATCCAGAAGTTCCTATGACGTTCCATGTAGAATTATCACAAACTACAACGATTCCTGCACTCCATGCTCCACCATTTTTTCTCCAACGCACATGAGTAGCATCTACCATTTCAAACTCTAATATCTGTCCTTCAGTAAGATCAAAATTAGACTTCACTTTCAAAACAGGGACATTAGTCATATGGTTAATCGTAAGAGTAAATCCAGTTTGATATTCAGATAATCTCCTTCGATCCCAATTCTGTAAATCCTGAATATGATTAAAGTCTTCAGAAGCTACAAACTGACCCGGAGCTATCTCAAGCTCTTTATACTTTTTTGTGTCGTCAAATGTTTCACTAACAGGCATTTTTTACCTACAATCCACTATTTACTTCTAAGCACTGCCAACCCTCATAAGTAACCATCATTTCTCCAACAGTAACTCCTCCACCAGTAGCCGTATATTCAATTACAACACTATCAGCCACAGCTAAATCTGATCTAAGATACACTGGGGGAGTAAATTCCAACACACCACAATGCGTCACAACAGCACCTAACGTCATTACCGCATATTGAGCCGGATCACACCATGAAAATATCTGATTCAAATCCTCTGCCACAACAGCCGTCGCTGTCATTGTTATAGTTTGAGGAGCAGCATTGTCATAAGCATTTATGGTAATAGTTATTACATCCAAAGCAGACATGGCATAAGTATTTATAGGTTGAAATTTTATCTTCTTCACAAAAATAGCTTTGTCTGTTCCGGGCTGAATAGTAACCGTTACGGGAGCCGCTACATCCCAAATCTGATTACCTGTTATGTATTCCCCTTGTGGAATATTAAAATCATATCCTTCTTTTATATGCTGCATTTCTTCCTTTCTTAGAACAAACCCATATCAAGTTCGAACGGCAAGTGCCCGGTTTGAATGACTTCATAATTGGCAACCGTCAACCACTCTTCTATAAGGTGTTTCAACAACCATTCTTTTTCTATATCACCATCACTATTATTTATCGTAACCTTAATTTGACCATCATCTGTCCAGTCGTCCAACATATAGGAGTTCCTATCTGCATCTGTTGCATAACTACGTAACCAGTTGATGTGTTCAAAATATTGATCGCATTCAGCAGGGTATTTCTTCCCTGATGTAATCCTTACAGTATCCAATCTACCTTCAAACGGATTAGCACCTGCCTTATCTCCTAACGTCCAATTTGCTCCGGGGTCTATCGCTTCTTCGTCAAAAGTCACATCCATCCCGACAATATTACCATCTACAAGTAATGCCAGTGTTGGCCTATCATAAAGAACCGCAACACATTGATCCTGATCCACTGTAATACAATCGGTAACTGTGACCGTAGATGAAGTTGTTCCATCATTCATTGCAATAGTTAAGTCCGTAGCATTGGGCCGTCTCACATCGAAAAAAGTTCCTTTATAAATCACCTTCTGTGGGAAATTCGCTGATACCGAAGGTTCCATAAAGAATTCCACAGCAAATTTTTCCTTCGCATAAAGATTCCCTAAGTCTCCTGCTGCTGCAATCGCTTCCGCATAATTATGTACCACACCAGACGTAATAGAGGTGTCTTTTGGAAACATACTACTCGCTGTCCACATTGCTACATTGTGTAAAGTCATTACCGGACCAGTAGCAATTTCGTTAACAGATGTAGCCCCAGCACCTTCTGTAAAGTTCCACAAACAAACGGTTCTGGATTCAGGTACAAAAGGAGTAGGTGGTCGATACATCCTGTAATTCCTATCATTCATCCTAGCAGGAATCTTGTATCTTTCTACATACACATCTACGTCATAACCTAATACGTGCCAACACATAAATCTGAAAGCATTCTCCGTATTACGCATAGAAAGAACATCAGCACACTGTCTCGCTAGACTTCTCTTTCTACCTTCTGAAACATCCTCCCCAAACTCCACACCGTTATTCATACAGATGTACTTCAAAAATAACAACGGTGCACGAACCGGATCAATCAAAGCGTGAACATCCATTGCATAATCTTTCAAATGCTTGAACATTCCTCTCTCTAACAAATCCATAATCGTTTGGGCGAGTCCATCTGGATCGGTTCTATCAGATTTCAACACTCTAGGAGCTATGTCTATTATCCTTGCACCATAATGTGGGTCAATATTTTCTCCAGCAAGATGAGAAAAAGTAATCTCTGTACAACCTGTTAAAGTTGTGCTGGCAATACCTGTATAGGAAAGTTTATCTCTACCTATATAAGCGTCTCCGCCAGCGGCAGAAAAGTTAGATATCGCTCCCGCTGGAGTAATACTTATTGTAGTTGCTCCTTTAAGAACGTCTGCTTCTAGAGTAGCTTGTAACATTTAGACTATAATCCTTCCTACTTTTGGAATTGTCATAGTACCTATAGGAGCCATCTGCTCTCCTGTAGTTATTGGAGCAACAACATCCTTGGGTCTGATTAAAATACTACCTATATGTGCTATCTCGATCAACGCCAACTGTATATTTGAATTACCCTCTAAAGACGTACTTCTCTTGAATGTAGTTATTTCTACATCTGAAACAAGAGCACCGGAACCTAAGTCAAATAACAACGACTCCAGATAATTCTTCTTGAGTAAATTTCCCCAACCATTAATCCAATACATACTATTTGAATCCTTCTTTAGTGGATTGAAGTAATCTTGTATAGCTTCTTCTACTGGTGTTTTCACATCATTTGTGAAGCTGTGTCCCGCTCCGGGAGCTACCTCAACTACCACATCTATATATACATATCTGGGGTTCAAAACATTAACCGTATGAATTGCTCCTTTACGTGGGGTAATATAGGTTACAACACTCGTCTTGAGGCTATCGGATGGAATCCCACCATCGGCAGGTACTACCTGCAATTCTATTATGTTGTAATTTACTAAAGATTTTACTCTTGCAACACCGGGAACTAATGAACAAATATAGTCATAATCCAACAAAGAACTAGCTCCAGTCTTGGCTCTATTTCTCCTAATAGCTGAAATCTTTGCTTCCCGATTAGTTTCTCTGTCTACTCCGTAAGTGTACGAAGGGGAAAATGTAACTTCATCTTCGGCTGCATGGGCATTCTCTAACCCGGTAACTCCTTGAAAAATATTAGCAGCGATGCTGGTATAGCTAAAACTATCTTCATCTACATAAGCTACTCCAGAAGGTGGAAATCCGACTGTATCCACCACTTCAACTGTAGTAGTTCCCGAGGTAATATTCTCTGTTAACTCAGTAACCACAGGAGCTTGATTTGTTACCGAAATAATGTTTGCGTAATTATTCACAAAATTCATATCACCGGGAGCTATATTACCTGTGGTTCCGTCACATATACGATAAGCAATAGTCACAACTGCTCCCAAACCCGGTTTCTTTCCAAAAGTACCATCGCCAAACCAGAAAGTAGGCTGTCCTGTATAGTCATACTCTACTGTGTAATGCCAACTATCGGGACCACTGTTCACAAAATCTGTAACCTCCGTACACACATTACTTCCGACAAGAACTATTGATCCCGCATAAGCTATGGGATACGTTGAAAGTGTGAAATTCTGATACTCTGTATTATCCCCAACAAAAGTACTGGAAGATGTTTCTCCTTGTAGGGCTTGAGCATACAACGAGCCTGCGGCTGGAAAAACCACATCGTCTACAAGTTCAAAAGTTATTGTAGTTCCGTCTTCCAAACTCTTAGTAAGTCTAGCTCCTGCTGGAATAGTCTGCATTGCATTTGCGGTAATAAATACCACAACTCTAGAAGCAATTGCTCCTCGTATTTTATACCCTATTTGTCTACACGATGCGTGGACAGCTTCGTTATCTATTGCATAAATTAAGAAATTCTGAGAAATTCTACTGTCTTCATACTCTGCAAGTAATCCTCCCATATGAGCAGTGACTTTAAGAACTGCTATCCCCGGATCAGTAGGACTTTCTGCGGTCCATTTTAACCCCGCCGTTACTAACTCTCTTTTTAGCAATATCATAAAGTCATAAAGTTCTTTTTCTGTAAACGGTAAATATTGTATCGTGTCAGCCATTTAATCACCTATCTTTTCAAGAGGAACCTTTAAGTAGTCATCTTCTCCGGTTACTTCGATTGAATACTGCACTACCATAACGACTTTAGTATCACTATCTGTAGATTCCCCGGCAGTAACTCTAACATCAGTAACTCTTGGTTCCCAATTATCTAATCCTATTCGCATGATGTCTTCATGATATCTGAGATTGTCGCCAGAAAAAACTCCAAAAAGTAAAGATGGCAATCCTCCCCCAAATGAAGGAACACCCACTAAATCCAAATAGTCATACATTCCGAAATGATAAACACAACTCTTTAGATGTGTCTGTCCTTCAACTAATTTAGCGTTTCCCCCCTTAGTTATTCTCAAAGGGAAGGCAAACCCTCCACCGAGTAATTCATTCTCGTTGCTTATCTGTTTTTCCCGGAGTCTTTCTGGGATTATATATCTAGACATTAAAAAATCTTTCCTTCGCTGTGCACAGGTGGATGTACTCCTGAGTAAGTACAGCTTCCACCTTGATTATCTACTTTTATCTCTGCATTAGCTTTAATTTCATTAAGAACAGCATTCACAATAGCGGCCACAAAAGTTTCCAAATGACTCTCTCCATCAGGATCGATTCCGCTAATTATACTAACTGCTGCATTTATTACTGCTTGATTATTAATCATTAGTCACTCGCTTTCACATTTTCTGAACCTCTATGCAACCAACCAAGAGGACACATACTTCTCACAGATGTAGTAATAACCCCATGTTGAGATTCATCTGCATTCATATCCAGCGGACAATGTACATATTTCTTATCACCATAAACGTGTATAGTTCCATCTCCGTGTATCACTATCTTACTATTGCTTTCATTTCCTGCTTGTATTGTATAAGACCCGTATTCTTCATCGTCTTCCTTATCATTCTCTATAATGGTTATACCCGATGGAGTTTTATATCCGTTATGGTCTGGGTCAGTAAATTCTTCAGGTATTGGGGAATCTTCTCCTCTATGTCCACCCGCCCATTCAGCAGCTTCAGGATTACCTTGTCTCAATCGAATGGCAACCATATCTCCCAATCTAGGTGTATGAACATCTCCAAATCCTGGGCCACTTCTGGGAGTACGATTTTCAACCCAATCTGACTCAAAGCCATCTCCCCAGATATCCGCAGATTCTACCCGAATTCTATTTCTACCTTCTGGGTCTTCCACATTAGTAACTTTGGCAGTATATTCTATAGCTCCTTTAACTAGTGTTTCCAAAGCGGCTATACGTTTCTCTAATTTAGCTATATATGTCATAGTCCACCCTCTTCTCCATAAACGGAACCTCGCATAACCTGCCACTGTGCCCATTCCAGCACCGACATACCATCTGGGCGAGTTTCTACAAATTCCTCTTCCTCACCCAAACCGGGTATCCCATAATAACCTTCAAGAATTTCTTCAGGAGTATATGTAGGTGTTTCTTGCACACTGGTAGCCAAAACTCCAGTATTCCATTGAGGGGGCCAACCTATCCTTACCGTAGTATACCCTGTGTGTTGCGGTGATGTGGGTAATGCACCCATCAACAGTGGTGTTGTAAGTGGGCCGAATTGCCACGGATCGACTTCAAGACCTATACCAACTTCAATTCCCAACGAACCTGCTCCAGCCGCACTAGAAATATATACCAGTGTTTGAGTTTGGATATAATCCAACCAATCTTGTCGAGCCAATATTTCAGCTTGAGTAATATACGCTCCCGTTGAAGCGGTTCCATTCACATCAAAACTCATATACCAACCCTCCATACTACCATCCGCATAAATATGAATAAGAATAGGTATTCCACCTCCTGCACCACCACCACCCATTGCCGGTGGAGGAGGAACTTTCAGATTATCCATAGCACAGTCAAATGTCGTGTCATATCCCTTTTCTGTGGAAATTACGTGATGTGTTTTTGTTATTAAGTAATCTCCCACAAACATATCCTCAAACAATGAAATTCCTCTGGGCACTACATGGCGCACTATCCCTACTCGTATGTTGGGATTTCCTTCATTAAGTTTGCAGTTCTTAGCAACCACAAAAGCTAACTCATCTTCCTGTAGTAATTGATCCGCTATAATTTGAGCAGCTTCCTCATTAGAAACATTCTCATTAAATTGCACTCTAACTACAGACCCAAAAACAGTAGCGACTATTTCTGATCCACGTATCCCCCCGGCATACCTATCTAAATCCTCTATTATGCTATCCACCGCAATAGGATGATTAGGATTATTGGAACGTATCTGCACCGTGCTACTCACACCCAATATATTTGATTCAGGACTGAAATTCTCTAAATGCAACGCGACATTAGGAGAAAGTTCCATCTTTTCAGGATATGCATAAATTGGCTTCGCTCCCTTATCTGCATTATCCCCAAAACCAAGTTTGTATAAAGATAATTTCCAAACCCCTATTGTCTCTGAAGGTTCCATCTTCCAGCGCATACCAAACATGCCAGCTATTTTTTCCAATACTTTGAGATCGGATTCTTTACTCTGAGTAGTTACACCTGAAATTACCGTATCTCCGTTATCAATGGTTCCGACTTCAATCGGATCATAGGAAGCCACTATTTCAGTAACAATTTCCTTAATAGTTTTATTATTGAGAACTCGGTCCTTGGCTCCTACGTCCATAGCCTTCATATATCCAGCATATTTTATGACTACTGTTCGATCCTTAAAATTGGGTTTACATCCCTTCATGAAAACGATTGTCATTGGCAATACTTCATCGTTATAATAACCCATAGAAAGCTGTAATACACTGCCATGTTTACATAACGAATATGCTTCCTTCAATTCAGGACCATCTTTAACATGTATATTTACCTGATCAAACTTCCCTACTTCCTCAATAAACTCCACCCGTTTGATAAGATGAACAAGATTCAACTCATCTAGCGTCTTATCTCCCAAAGTAAAGTAATATCGTGGTGCTCGGCTCATCTTAATCTCTCATTAAATCGTAGTAACCACGGAACTTATGTATCTTCCGTATGTCACTTTCACTGGGAACCATTAGCCTAGTTCCCGATTTCAAATTCAGTATATCCACTCTTGGGTTGAAATAAATTAGAATTTGCTGTTGTCTGTATTTGTATTCTCCAAAAATACTTACAAGAATTCTATCTATCCTGTATGCTTCTTCTGGTTTTACTGTAACTACCTTCATATTCCCTACTTAACTGAAAAGAAACTCTGTTGATCTGTAACAACTATTCCATCTGGTTGTAGCGTAAAAGAAACTCGTGCTATATGTGGATCGCCATTACCATAACAATGTATCCATTCACTATTAACCGCATATATAACTCCAAATTGACTCCAACGCCCAAAACTAGCTCTAACGTAAGGAGGTTTCTTCCAATCCACTACGGGACTAGTAAGAGCTTTGAACCAAGAGGCAACTTCCCACAAATTCTGAAAATCGTTATAGATGATATTTCCTAGATAATCTCTAGTAGCATGTGGTGGTCCTTCAAATGCGTCACTCATAATAAAACTGATTTCCACAGGAGCACCTGTGGTATGTAAATAATGTAACGATTTTCTGGTCAATCCCAATCCAGTATGTTCAGCATAATTAGCTGATATTTCTGAATCATGTAGAAATTCTGGTACATGTTGTAATCTGAATTCCTGCACACCTTTTATACTATGTGGAGCACCTATCAAATTAAATGCCTGTATTTTCATTACAGCATGAGAAGGATCGTTGAAATATGACAAATCCTCTGAACTGAATAAGTTACTCGTTGGTATATATCCACTAAACAATTGTATTCTCCGCATCTAGTCCTAAGTACTGTTGTACCATGTCTGCTATTTCTCTTGCATCTTCATCTGTATATCCTGAACTAGTTAAATTAACGGTCAATCCACCCATGTAAATTGTATTGGAAGCACTTCCTCCTCGATTAGATCGTCCACCATCTTGTACAATCTCTTCATCGTCATGGAGATAATGCCAACCTTCACTAACAGAGGTTGCTCCTGAACGGTGGCCCATAGCTGATGCATAAGAAGTTTCCGCTAACGCTGTTATAGGTGTCGTTGGTCCCCCAAGAGCAGAGGTGTGCGCTACTGCTGCTTGTGTTTGAAGTTGAGCCACAAGACTAGAAGTCTCACCAAACCCCATCATATTTTTTACCCAATTTACAGCAGCTAGAAATGCACTCTTTATAGACTCAGCAATAATTCCAGCAATCTCCCCCATTTTTGCTATCACATTAGGTATAAAAGTGGATAACCAATACGCCGCGTCACCAATAGCATTACCAAACCAGAGAAGGAATGAAACAAACAAATCAAATAGCCAAACTCGTATAGCGACTATAACTGCCAAAATAGCTACCGCGAATGCAATAATTATCGCAGCAATCACAATAACGGCAAGAATTATTATTCCTATAACTTTTAACACGGTTAAAATAGCTGGCCACATTTTTACCAATACTTTCCATATGTGTGTAAGCCTTGCCCATATAAACTCAAATAATGGCTTAATAGTATCATTCCATATTGGTAAAAGATAATTTGTCCAAAGAGAAGATAAAAATCCAGTTATCTCATCCCAGAAAATTATAACTAATACTATTGCAGCAATTATAGCCAAAATAATCCAACCAGCAGTGGCGGCTGCCGTAACCATAGCCTTGATTATCACATCAGGTATTAACTTAGCAAGACCAGCTATTAACCCAACAGCCCCAACTATTGACATTATTACTCCAGCAGCAGCAATTCCTACTCCAATACCCGCAGCTATTTGTGGATATTTCTCAAGGAAAATAGACACAGCATTTACAGCATCTATTACCTGAGTCAATAAGGGAGCAGCAGCGGCCCCTAATGCAGACCCCAACTGTGCTTTAAGTAGCTGAACAGAACTACTCAAAACCCTAAATTGCTCATTTAATCCAGACATAAGAATATCATAGTATTCTTGAGCATACCCGCTAGAATCCCGTATAGCATCTTCCATAGCATTCCACGCTTCAATACCATAATAAGTTACATCATTTATAGTCATCTGTGCAGTAGCAACGTTGAATAGGGCTGCAACCGCTCTTTTACCAAGTAAATTAGTAAATGTGGAAAGTCTGCCTTCTGCATAAGCTGTAATATCCTCTTCAGTTACAAAGTCTTTATCCAGAAGTTCACTTACTTCTGGTAATACGTCAAGTAAATCCCCTATAATAAGATTTAAGTCTCTAAACTCGCCTGTAACTGGATCAATCATAGCTACTCCGTTCTCACCAAGACCACGCATAAGCTCTCTATTTGCGTCACTCATACCAATCAAATTAGTATAAAGCATTTTCACCTGCATAGATGATCTAGAAGCAGACAAACCTCTTGTTCGTATCAAACCAAACAGAGAAACCGTAGTTTCTAAATCCTGATTAAGTCCAGCGGCCACACCACCAAAAGTACCCAAAGCTCTTGAATACTCTTCAAAGTGAATCTTAGAATATCGAACACCCGCTGTCAAAACATCCACAACCCTTGAAGCTTCTTCAACAGGAATATTAAACGCTTTTGTAGCTGCGGTTAACATGTCAGTAGCATCTTTCGCTTCCATGTTACCAATAACCGCCGCCTGTAAAGCAGCTTCGATAAGATACATAACCTCTTCTTGAGCATAACCCGCTGAAATAAGCTCCCAATTTGCGTCCATGATTTCACCCGCTGTATATCGTGTAGCTCGGGCTAATTCAAAAGACTGTGCTTCCATTTCAGCCATGCCTTCAGTAGTTTGATTTAACAGACCTTGAACTTGTAACATTGATTCTTGATAAGTAGCATATGCTCTGACATTCTCCACCGTAGCATGAATTAAGGCCATTCCAGCAGCCATCACCCCCGCTGCTATGGCAACCCCTTTCATTTTCAAAGCCAAGGCTGATAACTGAGCACCGGCTGCTCCTGTAGAAACAGTTAACTGCTTTGTCATCCTGTCAGCAGACATTAATGCTCCAACGTTACTAACGCCGTAACTAACCAGAACACCAATACCTAACGCACTACCTGCACCCATTATTATCCTTTACTTCTTAGCAAATATCTTAGAAACTTCTGCTGCAACTTGTTTTGCAAGTATCCCACCCAACTCCACAAATGTATGCATTATTCTGTAATAATTCTTAGTAGCTTCTAGCACTGACATTTTATCTACAGCCTCTCCTCTTGGATTCTTTTGTATCTTTTCCAACACTTCTCTAAGACGAGTAATCTCATCTATAATTGGTTTCAATTTAAGAGCTAGATACACCAATACACCTGCAATAATAAACAGTAATATGCTAATAACAACCATTAAAAAAACAATCTAAGTATTAACTTCATTCTTTCCAGAAGTTCTAATCGTTGTTCAAACGTAACAGCTTTCTTGTTGCCGTCTAACTCCTTTTGAAGTCTAGAAAATCCTCGACCTCTTCCTGTTCAAACATATTCAAGACAGAAAACGCCTGAATTAAACGAATATTGTCCACAGGAAGAACACCTTTACCACTCAAGTTACTAACATTAAATGTTAATACTTCTTTCTCCATTGGAAAAATACTAGTGGGTTTTTCAAGAGAAGGGATTTCAGCCAGATCAGATTCCAACTTTTTCTTTACTCCCTCATCTTCGACTTCTTTAATCTTACGAATAACTTTAGCTCTCTCTCTTTCTCTGAGAGCATATTTTTCTTGAATCTTATAATCATCTACGCTATAGCCATCCTCCAGAAAAAAACGACTACAGAGGGCCATTGCCTTTTTGATAGCTACCTGTTCCTGTGAATCTTCTGAGGCTTCTTTAAACTCTATAGATGCCCTAGCAAGGTCGAAATCTTCCATATCAGACTCTCCCATATATACTCTGGGAAAATACATTTCCTGACCCTTGTAGACCATTCTCAAGCCTCTAATTAAATTAACACAGGGGAAATCTTTCACATCTTCATATTTGTATTCGCGCATTTTTACCTTTCTATTCTCTCAGATGTTTCCCCGATACAAACACCGGGGAAACCCATTTTATTTGTAAGCACTAGGCTTACGCCATTGTCGTCCACTTCATGGTAACAGTACCTGTTGCTGTAAGAGTTGCGCTAGCACCTGTCCAATTAAAAGCACAATTATAGTGTACAGCTTTAATGTCCGTAGTATCATTAGCAGAAATACCAGTACCATAACCAGCGACCGCCACAGAGAAGTTATCATCTGTAGTTCCATTACAATCAGTAGCAGCAAAACCACCAATGTAATCTTCCATTGTAGTTCCATTAAGATTAGCTATACCTCCAGCACCTATCACACTACCAATGCCCGTATCAGGAGTATCTGCCTGAATAGCCGCATCACCTTGTAGCGAAACAACCGAATACGTTATTTCATGAAGGTGCGCTCCTGCTGGGAATGTGTAGATAAGTGCTCCTAAAGCAGCATTACCTGCTCCAGCAATCACACCAAGATCGGCAGCAGTAAGAGTCATAACTGTAGTGTGGTTCATACCATCACCGTACTCAACTGCCACAACATCTGTACCCGCCGTACCGACATTCTGAGTATTAACCAACTCACCTGTGAATGGGGTTGTACCATCAGAAATATTTGCAATATCTGCAAGGTTAATAGCGATATTTGCCAGAACTACATCTGCATCTGGTATCGTAATAGCTCTTGCACCTGTTAGTGCCGGACACTCCAACGTTACACCATCTGCTCCTCCACCAGTAGGTTCTACCAGTGTGATTATCGTACCTGTACCAGCAACGGCAGCAGTAATTACAGCAGTTAGAAGGGTATTAGCAGCCGCTTCATTAGCAGCAACAGCAATATCTGCAAGAACTACATCTGCGTCTGGTATTGTAATAACTCTAGCAGCACCTAACGCTGGACACTCGATGGTCACTGCATCTGTTCCACCACCAGTAGGCTCCAATAGAGTAATGATATCACCAGTACCCGCTACTGCGTTAGTAATTATGGCTGTTTTAAGAGTATTTGCAGCCGCTTCAAGAGAAGCTGTGTTAAGCTGAGTATCAAGGTCCAACAGGTCTTCAGTAACATCGGTATTAGTATCAATGTAGTTACTTGTGGTATGTGCCACATATACACCAGCAACACTCATAACCGCACCCATAGAAGTCATTATTGCATCTACTTCAGCAGTCCAATCAAAATCAGCGATCTTTATTAAAGCTGCGCCGTCATAAACATACACTGCTTCTGTCTCTTCTACTGCGGTTACATCAATCAGGTCATTGTGCACTACGAAAGTATGGCCTTGCGCCAATGCTACGTGTGTCACAGGACCATTTGTACCTGTGCTATCCTCTATTCTAAGTGTTCCAGCATCGTCATACACATAAAACAGTTTTGGAGTTGCACTTGCTAGAATATAATTACCAGCAGCGAAGTCTCCGATTGCCAGAGCAGCACCATCGTCATCGCTAAAAGGTAAAAGACCCGCAAGAGCATCTGCATTCGTAGCTGCCGCTAAAGGTGCATCTGCCGTTATTGCAATGCACGGACTCTTCCAAGCCAAAGCTCCAACCAAAGCAGCTATTCCATCTGCATTAACCTTCATTTGTGTATCTATGTCAATTAAATCTCCAGTAACAGTAGTATTACTATCAAGATAATTTGTACCAGTATGGGCCACATAAACACCATCAGAATCTACAACCGCACCAAGCGAAGTTTCAAGGCTCGTTACTTCCGTTATTGCAGTATCTATTGCCGCAATATTACGCTCTGGATCATGCGCCAAACTCCAAGGGGTTCCTCCCACATAAACTAAATTTGTCAAAGGCATTATTTACTATCCTTTCTCATCATTTTACTTAACTAAAGCATCTAGTAAGTGCCCAAGAAATCCGAAATTTGTTGGACCTTGAATTCTGTTAGGTTTCGTACAATCCACAACAGACTTCAATATACTGATACCCGATTCTTTCATTGCGTCAAACTTAGGACCAGTTAAATCTCTACAAATACACATAGGATAAATCCATCTCTTTACTTCAATGAGTTGATTTCCAAGAAAAGGAACCGTTGGAGGAATACGTTGGAGTTGTATAAATGATACATCCTTCAAAGGAGATTTCCCGCCTTTTTGAAAGTTAATCATATCGTAATACCACTCTTCCATTAAACCTCTAAAAGTCAACCCTTTTTCTAACGTGACCAAACCCGCTTGCCTCTTATATGGATAAATCTTATCACTAGCTTGCAAATTTATTGAATTCGATTCGAATGGGGTTGCCCGATCTGACAACCCATCCGCTTTACGAAATCCTGCGTCCCAAATTCCATCTACTTCTACGGCATAATTCATCTCCGAAGGATGATCCAACCGTATTAAACCAGACAATTGACTCAACAATATCCCACCGAAGAGATTCAGAACCCCACCCGGAATTACGTCTATTACTTTGCCAAAATCCATTTTATCTCCTACGGATCAATATCGAAAGTCTCAAAAGTTATTTCAAGTTCTCCGATACGATTCGCATCTTCAGACATTGCATCGCCTTTACCTTCGTCAAGAATTGTCATACGAGCCTCGTATAAACGCTCAACTCTTGCTCTCCTGTTACCTTCTCTACCATGAGAAAGATGTACAACATCTATAGTTCTTCGTTCTCTACTATCATATAAATCTCTTACAACGTGATCATTTCTGAAGATGCCTCTCCGTAGAACAATAGCTTCAACAGATTCCAAACCATCTTGTTTAAATTTATAATTTGGGCCATTACCTTCTCTATATTCTGCCGTAGCTGTAGTCTTTTTGATGGTCCCATACTCCATAAATCCTACATCGGCTACGCCTGAAATTTCAATGAGGTAATCACACTCTAAGAGTGGGTCTTTTCCCGGCCTTTGTATGTTTATATTAGCCACTTTCTACCTCCTACTGTTTTATTCATTTTACTTCAATCACCCTAACTACTGTTCCTCAACTGACATGCCGCCGTCCCAGAGGCCCACACGAAGTTCAACATCTTCAATTGTGTTAACGATACAGTAACCTATATTAACATAAACTTTCGTTGCTGAAAGGTCATTATTATCCAGATTACACTGCAAATAGTAAGGCGGGTCTGCCATATTTTTAGTATTAAGCAACGCTCCGTTGGGAACAAACCGTCTATCTTCTAACCGTAAATATGCATCCGTTATTTTAGCGATCTTTCCAAGAGTGCTCGGAGTATATACTTGGAAATTAACCCACTTACCTAGACTATTCTTTATCGACTGATTAAACCTGATAGCAACATCTCTCTTATGAAGCCACTTCCAAGCTGAGTCAGAAGTTCTCATTCTGTCACCCATATTACGAATACCATTCCAAACACGAATACAGTTTATGTTTGCTGCATTAAGAAGATCAGCTTCTCCATCAGAAACATCGTATTCAAGCTCTTCAACGTCTCGTATAATTTTGTTTGCTACGGCTTCATGATCTCCTTCAGGACCAGCCGCAACAGCTACCGCCTGACCGACCATGTGACCCACAAGAGGACAAAGCTTTAACTGTCCACTAACCGGATCATTCATCTTACCCCAGTTGTAATATTCTGCGGTAAACTTATTATCAATATTATCTGTAACAGTTGCAGCAATTGCTTGTGCAGGAGTCTGTCCGCGCTCATTCATAAAAGCATACCTAAGATACTGCCGACTAGATGTCAGACAGAAGTTACCCATTGACACATTCACTAAATCTGTAGAATCTACATCTGAACCATCCACTACAATCGGTGCATCAGGACACCATAATTTTGTGGGCCTACTTACAACCGGAATAGTGTCTATTGCGTAAACACCAGTACGAGTTGTCTCATCGCCTATATAGTCAGCCTTATCAGGAATATCATCTACACCACCATCGAGTGTGAGAGTGATTCCAGTAGTTCCGACAAGACTTAAATAAGCGGCTCCCGTGCCATCGTCTCCAACAATCTCAAACGTAATTCCACCAGCATCCGTAGCTGAGAAATTCTCTGTCATTTCCAAAGCCACATTACTAGTAACAGTAGCAACTTCATATACTCCAAGGTTGGAAGCCGTACCTGAAACAGAAACAATTACCAAATCGCCAACTTCAACACCATCGTCTACAAAAGTAGCTGTAGCATCGCCAAGTGTGGGATCATTGATCGTAACCGCTCCCGCTGCCCCCGAAGCTCTTATATTCTCAGGAAAAGAGTCCAGCGTAACCCATTTAGAATTAGCAGCAACCTGAGTATCAATATATGCCGCATTAGTGGATATAGGACTTAGGTCTGGAAATTCTTCAAGGGTTCGCACCATGTTATCACCATCAGTAACCGTGACCACACAGTTAAGTGTGAGTCCACCAGTTTCCTGAGTAATGTCTATTTCTATATAATCTCCTCGTGCTCCCGGAGAAACTGTATCAACCGCAATGTGGCCGTAAGCTGAATCCGTACCCATAATTGTGTAAATACAATTAGCCTGAGTTGTAGCAAAGTTTTCTGTCACTGTAAGAGTTTGCTGACCTGTAACCGTTGCTATTTCATAACAACCTAGATTTGCGCCATTGTGGATTATCAACTTATCACCTGGGATTACTTTTTCCGTAATTAAAGCAAATGTGGTGATACCCGTAGTATCAGTAAACGCAGCCGAAGCTGCTGTAACTGCCCCCACACCACCCAACCAAGTTTTATTTATAACCGTTGGAGCCACAAGACCTGTTCCCGGAGTAGTCACTGTAATAAGAGCGGGAATACCTGCCGAGCCACTAGCGAGGCTAGTCTGTGCCACTGCTAAGTTCCAAGTTCCCGCACCAGCCGCGTCACAAATCTGCGCCAAAATTGCACCGGCCAAAACGTTTACAGCAGCCATTACAACAGCCGCAGTCGGAGTTATACCAACCAAATCAATTGTTAACTCAGTACCAGCCGCATTGTACACATATGTTACAGGACCAGCACCACCACTGTCAACAATCTCAACAGTCAGACTATTTCCAGCTACTCCAGCATCGTCGGCATAAAAAAGAACACTATTTGTAGCATCTGGAACAGCGTGTCCTGCTGTGACTAAATGAGCCTGTCCATTAAGAACAACTTCACAAACATTTGCAATTTTCTTCCACGCACTTACAGATGCCAAACTCAACGTAATATCATAAGTATTTGCCAAAGCTGCTGTGGTCACATCGGTAGCATTTGCAGCGATGGTTAAATTAGTTAACGCACCAGTTGTACCTCGCACATCACTTTGAATGTTTAATTCTTGGGGTGTGGCTGATTCAGTTATAAGCTGGGGTTTGAGTGTGTCTATCTTGTCGTCATCTGCCCCACCAGCATCGCGTGTCGCGTCTGCCGGGAGACGAATAACCCAAAGATTTCGACCTTCGTTGGAAAAATACCCTCTGACATCATAGTTACTATAACTATCAGTCCTGTAATATCCAAACCAATCCACAAACTGCCCAAAACCTGTGGTCAATATTGGAGTGTTAACCGGACCCCTATCAGTGTGTACTAAAACAACACAAATTCCTTCTGCTATCCCAGTTATAGGCTGATCAGCAACAACCTCCTGTAGAGTTATATTAGGCATTACTTATCCTCCTTCTTCTCATCTTCTTCTCTCACTATCTCTCTTTTCTCAACTGTTTTGACCTTATTTTCTCTATCTTTTTTTGGTCTACCTCTTTTTTTAGGCTCCACATAAACTTTAGGTTCGGATAATTCCCGAATAGTAAGTTTAATTTCTCTCTTAGCGGAACTTTGTTCAAGCCGAGTGAGATCAAGAAACTCAAAAAGTTCTGGAGGAACAATAGTCTTCTTACCAAGAGGAATTATAGCTTTTATTACTGCCTGAATCTCCACAGGAGTACCTTTCTTAAACGGAACTTTGTACGGACCGTCACTCCTATTCGCAATAAGTGCTTGTTTTCTCATTGTATCTCCTTTAATCCTCATTAATATATACAATTTCTGTGTCATATGGGTAAAAGTGTGTTATACCTGTGACACCTGTAAACACGCTATGTGTTTTTCCCGTATATGTAAATATTTCACCGTCGTCTATCATACACCTTCCAAAAACAGGAAAACCAGTAGTGAAACCGTTTATTCTTATCTCTGTAGTAGCAGCATAAATGTCATGGGAGATTTTTGCATTCAACCAGTAACCACTTAACTTGTAGTTATCTACAGTCAACACATAACCATCTCCGGGTTGAATTAGACGAACAGTTTTGTACTCCAGAACTTCTAACCAAGTCCTGACTTCCACTTCAAATTCACGAATCCTAGAAACATCTTCTGAATCGAGTTCATCTGGATCGTACCAGATTAATTCAACTCTATCATACTCCTCTTTACTAGGAACTACAGGTATATCCAAAATTGACATTGTTCTACGTAATTTCATTAAAAACAATTGCAAAAGTCCGTCATTTTCTGGATTACGAGTAGCCGCATGTATTTTATATCTCAACTTTATTGGTATAGGCTCTTGAAATTCTTTTACTTCAAGATTATCATAATCATAATCCCTATAAGCTGGACGATTTGTAATAATCTCCCTATGTTCTTCAAGACGGGGATTGAAAATTACAATTGATGGTGTGGTATATTCTGTGTATTCAATTTCGTCTCCACCATTAAAAATAGGAATTGGTTGTTTAGTCGGAGTAGACCAAGTATTAGTAGACTTGTTCAACGTAGATACCGAAACTTTAGGAGATTCAATAGCCGCTGCTTTAAGACGCATTGCTTCTGTCAACGCCTTAGTAACAGCTATAATTAAAGATGTTCTGGTATCCATGTCACCCCAAGTCATTAAGTGGTTCCTCTCAAACTTCTAAGTCCCATAGACACTCCACCGCGCATATATTCTTCATGTTTGGGTTTATGTTTTTTATATGCAGGAGTCACAAAATCTCGTTTAGGAACCTTCTTCCTGACACCATTGTTAGGTAAAACAACCGTGTGTGCTTTAACCATTTTTCTAGCTACGTTGAATAAAGAAATTGGTTTGTAAACTCCTAAACGAGAAGAATCTCCACCACGAGTTCTACTAAACCTCTGTACCCCAACAAAGTAAGCTTCAAATCTATTTGATCTTCCTTTCAATAACTTTGCTTGACCGGGTGAAATTTTACTAGCATTTATTCCTTGAACTAGTTGACTAGAAGCAACCAAAGGTATATTACCACCTTTTAATTCTTGTGTCAGTGGAGTATTTGGAGCTAAACCAAACTCCCTCCGAACTATTCCCTTCTTCATAACAGAGGCAAGTTCCTCCGCTGATTTCTCCAAATTGTTTCTTAGATGGTCATTCAAAATTGGGTCTATAAAGCCAGTTAAATTCGCAATTCTAGCAACATTACCTATCATATGCATTCCGGGTATTCCTCTTAAATTAGGCATGTTCCACAATCACCTCGACAACTTCATCTACATCTTTAAACGCATCTCCCGGCTCTTCAACAGGTGTTTCTGTGTCATCCATCTTATGTGCTGGTCTTACTTCGTCAAAATAAGCATACCAAAGTCTAAATTGCCCACGCCAAGGACTTTCTGGACGCATTTCTACAACACAAAGAAGTTTAGAACTATATGTATCGTTTATTTTAGGTGAAAAACGATATCTAGCCCAATTCCCTCCATTCGGTGCAGGGTCAATTCCCAATCTCTTTAAATCAATATTTCTGAAAATAAAATAACCAAGAGATCGTAATCTATCCACACTGTCTCGATATTCAAGTTTTTGATGAGAAAACCAAACAGCTTGAATTTTTACTTCTTTCAAAAACTCATAGCTTCCCTCTCGGTCATCTGGTCTATTTCGAAAAGAATGTGGTGTAGCGGTATCTGAAAGTTTGAAAACCTTAACAAAAGTAGGATTGATAGAGGGGTTCACTTTTAAACCGCCCCACCGGAAACGATGTCATCCCCTTTACGGTACTTGAGTAAAATTGCATTCATTAAGGAATCGTCCAACATAGAATTCTTCAGTAACTCCTTATAATGCTTAACGTAAGTCCATCTATCGGTTGTTTCACTCTTTATTTCTCTTCGATTAAGAGGAAGATTTACTTCTCTGACACTAATATCTTCACTCTCTAGTAAAGGCTCTACAAAAATAGGCATAAGCCGCATTACAACTTCAATAAGAGGCTCAGGTGGGAACTTATCTGGGCTATCTGGATCAATATATCCATAAACACCCGTAACCGAAACATTTTGATTTCCTTTAGGAAAAGTACCTGCTATCCAAACAACTCTAGGGTCTTCCCTATCATCTGGAATTGTTCTATTATATGTTACTATCTCAGCTAAATCTATAGTACCATAGTCTGTTTCACTAATGGCCGTAACAGTGCTTATAGCTGAAGGTAAGAAAAGATAGTCTAACCCCTGCCCATCTAGCTGCGATGTAACTGATCGTAAGTCAAACTTTCTATTTGTAAATAACTTAACAACTTCCCACACTTTACGTTCTAGATATTCTAATTCTAAATCAGTGTAGTCATCTTCAACAAAACCCCTTTTACGGAGTTCTCCCAAACGATAAGGAACCACAACGTTCATGTAAACCTATTCTAAATCTTCAGAATCTTCAGTTAATTCTTCTAGCAAAAGAGCAATAAGTTCTTTATTTGTTCCTTCTTGATTTAACTTTAAATCACTACACATTTGAACTAAATTAGCTTTTCTAAACGAAGCATATAATTTCTTAGCTAACAACTCATCTGTTAACTCAGAATATTTGTCTACCACAATTAAGAAATTTTCAACTTCTTCAGAATACTTTTCAGACAATTCTTCTATAATGATCTCTGGTTTAACTTCTACTACTTCTGATTCAGTTATAGGATTTACTTCTTTATCTGGAGAAATAACTTCCTCTTCAGATTTAATAGATTCTTCATCCAGAGCTTCCTCTATAACATTGAAAACCTTTTCCTTGAATTCCCCGGCAGCTTCTCTTGCAGCATTTCTTGCATCCATACCAGAAAGAGCTATAAGAGCCTCTTCATTCTGCTTTTCTTGATTCACAATTATAGGATGTGCTTCTATATCTGGTTCTGTTCCAAGTATATCATGTTCCGTGAGTTTAGTAATAGAGTCAATAGCAATATCTCTTGGAGCGTCAACTTCCACAAGCAACTCTCCACCAGCTTTGGTACAAAGAGTAACCATCCACTTTTCATCCTCTTCATAAAACCAATCGTTATAAAGAGCCTTTACTTCAACGTGGGGAGTAAATGTGTATTTATGCCCAAGAGGTGATCCAAGAATTAGTTTTCTGGCTTTGTTTGGTTTAAACTTTCTTGACATTTTATCCTTTCATAATGTGGGGTATCACTATAATACCCCACATAAAACCACTAATAACTATTAGTAATAGTCCTTCATTCGAATGTCGTCCACTCGCGTAATTGCAGTTTCATCAACAAGATACGGGTCCATGTAGTAGTACATTGTAAACTCCCAGCCATCTTCTCTCGGCTGATAAACATATGTAGACCTAATTCTATTCAGAATATAAATCCTGAAGTTAGCAGGATAAGTCAACCACATATAAGTACCATTGTTAATTGTACCCGAAGCACTTGCGTCTGTACCCGCATAAGTTGTGGCGGTAAACCCAACAAGCGTGTACATATCATTAGCAACAGCCACAATTTCAACCGACTGAGTTGATCCTGTTTTAGTCGTTCTAGTTACTAAATGTCCTTCACCATCGGTAGTAAATACCTCTGCTACAGAAGCCGCAACACAAGCTACGTTGAGAACATTTGCAAGCTGCGGGGCAGTATAGGTATCAGTAGCTACCGTAAGTGCTTTATTACCAGAAGCTGCACCGTCAATGGTCACATTAATAGTAATCGCATCAGAGGCTCCTGACACAAGACTATATGGATCGGTAAGGGTAGCAACGTGCCTACCATAAGTAGCCGAAGTATAACCAACGCTAATAGTATCAGACATCTCATCTGAAATAAGAACCGGAATAGCGTCGGGAGCATTAAATCTTCCCTGAACAGCACCATCACCGAGGTTAGTAGCTCTGTCACCCAGAACTTCTCCCCAGTCGCTATTCAAAGTACTATTCATGAACCAACGAAGCTCTCCTTTTCTCCTACGAACCTCTTTAGGCAGTGACCTGTAGCCAGCGAGGAAAGTCCTACGACTAATCTCTGCACTACCATTGGAGTAGAGAGTACCATTCTCACTCTTCTTATAGAAACCGTCCATCGTAATAAGCAATGTATCACTAGAATTAGTATCACCATTAACAGCAACATAAGCTATGTCACTCGCTGCCTTCTGCATGAAGATATTAATAAGATGGGTCTTATAATTCTTCTTCTCAATATTTTCGATCAGAGTTTCATACGAAAGGTCAAAACCACCAGCAAGCTTATTCAGCGAGTATGCTCCGTCACTGAAACTAGGCTCTCTAATAGCTGTGAAAGTCGTATATTCACTTGCAGCCGACAAAATGTGCCGACCGAGATGCTGCCTATCAACCGTGCCACGAAGTTGATCCGTAAACCTGATATCAGCATACTTAGTAAAGTCACTAACTCCCCGAAGGAAATCCTGAAACTTACTTTCCTGTTTAGCATTAAGACGACCACCATTTAGAAAATCAGAAGTTTCTAAGGCTTTTTCAATCTTAGCCTTCCAGCGGTCGTGTATTTTCTTTGTCTTGATATACATTAAACATTCCTCCTAATTATCTTCCCAAGTGTCATCGTCGCCATACTCACTATATGTGGAAGTTTTTTCCTCTTCCTCTTCCTCTTCCTCTTCCTCTTCTTCCTCTTGATTCTCAACAGGTTCATTCTGAGAAAGACCACTAGCTTCTGCAACTACATCTAAATCTGTTCTAAACTTATTGAACTTCTCCTCGTTCTCTTTCTTTACTTCCTCGGCGGCTTTCTTAAGTTCCTCAATTTTTGTCTTGAGCGTAGCAACTTCCTCGGAATTGTCTTCTGGAATCTCAGGAATCTCCACCGCTTTAGGGATGCTCTTGCGAACTTCCTCCATTGAGCCAGTGATCATTTCCTTTACACGCTCTTCGGTGAGTACATTTTCAATCTCGGATTCCTCTTCCTCTTCGCCATCTGATTCTGTCTCAAAAGAAACACCTAGTTCCTTCAGAACTTCCTCATCCAACTCTTCAGAATTATCCCCAATGAACTTCATATACTCTTCCCGAAGTTTCTTTGCTTTTTCAAGCTTCTTCATTGTGTCTTCTCCTTCTCTAAATTCTTTTACAATTGTTCTAAAACCTTCTTTAATTGTATCTACTATCTCTTTTATAGAAATCTTGTCTTCAGTTGTTTTTACTCTAGCACTTGGGGGTTTTCTTTCCCTATCCTTAAAAGCAATATCATTTTGACTACGATAAATATAACCATTTTTGTATCCTACATGATCTATAGATTTGTCAGAAACACCTTCAAATTCGGTTCTAGGATTAGCTGCTCCGTCAGGAGGAGTCACTGCTATGTGCTCTAAAACAAAACGCTTTATAACACCAATCTGTATCTCAATGGGTTCCTCAACATTATCGTCGTCACTCTCATACTCAATGGTTTCATATTCGTAATCTTCTTCCCAATCCTCAAGATAACCGCCTACAGAAAGTTGTTTTTCGGTTTGATTCTTCTTAACATCATTGTAGAGTTCCATAGCTTGCCAAGATTCATCTTTAAGACCTAATACTACTCTGTACTTATTAATCCCAGTTTCAGGATCGGTAACTATTTCTCCATCAGTTGCATAACCTATCGCAAAAGTCTCCCAATGTGTTTCTAGTAATTTTACAACACCTTCTTGGGGTTTAATAGGATCGCTAGTCTTAGATGCCTTTACCATATCTCCAAGAGCTTCTAATGAAAATCTCTCCAAATAATAATCCACCGCTTCGTCACTAGCAATTGCCTCAATTTTCTTTATACCGTCAGAACCCACATAAGCTCTTCGAACTTTTACAGGAAAACTACAAAACTTTCTCATTAGTACTTCACCTCCGCGATGTAAAGTTCAAGAGTTCCATCTGCTGCTCCAGTAACTATACCATCTACTCTATAATCTCCTCTGAGAGTTATCTGCATAGGAATGACTATGGTTTGAGAAGCAGTAAAAATGTAATCATAGGCAAGCACTGGATTAGTTCCTGGTCCTCCTGATATTTCAGAAACATCATACCAATCATCTTCTACTTGATCCTGATGAACAACTGTTAACTGAAGTTGTGTTTCAGTACCTTTTGTATATTTGATATATAACCCCAAAGCAGTTGTTGATTCATCCACAGAAAAAGGATTTGAAGTGAAAGTTCCAACAGCTAGAGTTCTATCCAGAATTACTTCTTTCATAAAATCCTCTCAACTAAAATATTTTTCTTATCCACTCTAAATGTATATACAAAATTAGCGGATTTTCAGGAATAATCTTTCAAAGAACTTTTATAACGTAACTTTTTCTTGTTCAAGATTATTTTTATTTTTATTTTTTGCCTTAAATCCACTGAAAACCCCTGAAAGAAAAAACTTTCTTCAGAAAAAATTTCAGATTTTTTCTTATGAGATACGTAGTATCTCATTAACTATACTCTATTTAACTATTAATAAATATATACTAATATATACTAATAGTTAGTTAATAGTGAACCATATACTAACCATATGGTGAACGATGCGTGTGCGCGTAGAAGTAAATATCTTTCCTTATATAGTAAAACGGATAAAAAACTTAATAAAATCACAACAACAACCAGCCCTAGAAGATAAAAATTTATAGTTTCTTTATTTTGTATATACTCAGAGAAGGGTATAATGGAACATATCGTTTTTCAAACCACCAATCGAATCAATGGAATGATTTATGTAGGAATACACACAATGAAAAACTCTTACATAGATAATACATATAAAGGTTCTGGAACGTATCTTAGAAGAGCTTTAAAGAAATATGGCACTGATAATTTTAATAGAGAAACATTATTTATTTACAAATCTAGAGAAAAAGCTCTCCTTAAAGAAGCGGAGATAGTAAATCTTGAATTTGTGGCTAGGAAAAACACTTACAACATTAAAACTGGAGGAGAAGGGGGTTGTATTCGTTCTGAAGAAACTAAAAGAAGAATAAGTAAAGCAAATCAAAACAGAGAGAAAAATATACTATCTACCAAAGTGGTTGAACAAAGACGTAAAGATATAATTAATGAACCAAAAACTCGGGGTTGGAAAACTAAACTAAGTAGGAAATGGGGTCTGACTGATTCCGGTGCTTGGTTGTTCTTAAATAAATATGCTCTTGATTTAGACCAAAAATTTTCAGATATTGTAAAGCAAAGACGAAAAGATATAATTAAGGAGCCTAAAGTATTGGGATGGAAAACTAAACTAGCTAAAAAATGGTCTATGAATCCTTCCGCAGCTACAAAATTTATAAAGAGGTATATTCAATAACTAACTTAATAAGCTTTTTGTCTTTTTTCATTTCAATGATAATACACATAAAGGAAAGGATTATCACCTATTGACAATTTCAACATTATATAGTATCTTCGGGTGTCAGCAAAGTAGAAACACATATTTGAAAGGAGAAAATGAACGAAGATGAAATGACAGCGCGAGAATGGTTTCAACGTTATGGCAGTAGTTATCCCAATAGGGCTGAGAGAATTAACATTTGTGCTGAAGAGTTGGATATTACTAAACGAGGTGCTCGTAGAGTAATGGTTCAGCTTGAAAGAGAGTACTTTGAGAATCCTACAGCGTCTCCTCTTAAAGCTGCTAAGATTCTGTTAGTGGACATAGAAACTTCCCCGATGGAGGTTTACGTCTGGAGTTTGAAGGTATATGATAAATATATTTCCCCCTCCAACGTGATAAAGGATTGGGCTATCTTATCTTGGGCAGCTAAGTGGTTGTGTGATGGTAAAGTTATGTCAGCGATAGTCTCTCCTAAAGATGCTATAAAACGCCAAGACAGTAAATTAATAAAACCTTTGTGGGAACTTTTGAATGAGGCAGATATTGTAATAGCATTCAATGCTTGGAAATTTGATTTAAGGAAAATTAATACTCGCTTCTTAGTAAACGACTTACCTCCTCCTATGCCTTATCAGGTTATAGACCCTTTAAGAGAAGCGCGTAAACACTTTGCATTTTCCAGTAATAAACTGGATTATATAAATGAACAGCTTGAGTTATCTAGAAAAATGGATACTTCTTTTTCATTGTGGAAACGTTGTGTAACTGGAGATGGAAATGCTCTTCTTGAAATGGAAGAATATAATCGTAAAGATGTTGTAGTATTAGAAGATAATTATTTTACTATTAGACCTTGGATAAAAAGTCATCCTAATCTCAGCCTGTTTGTAGAGACAGATGAAGAAGCCTGTCCTACTTGTAACAATCCTATATCTGAGGAAGATTGGGGTGGTTATTACACAACTCCCTCAAATAGATTTAGAGCTTTTAGATGCAGTTCTTGTGGGGCTATAGGCAGAAGTAGATTTACAGATTTAGATAAGAAGAAAAGAAAAAAGTTGGTAGTTAGCACAGCCAGATAAATAGAGATATAAAGTTGAAAGGAAAGTATGAAAGTCCTCACAGAGTTGTTTGAAAGAGATTGTGAAATAAAACTGATTGATTGTAGTGCAAAACTACGAAACAGAACTAGAATGCGTAGAACTGTTGTAGTTATTGCAAAGGTAGAAAGCTCCTACAAACAAACAGTTAAAGATGAATTGGGATATGTAGGATTTAAAACTGACTTAGTTTTGTTTCGATCTAAAGAAGAATACTTACTACAAGTCGCCGGGATTTCTTCAAGACCCAAGGATTTCACACCTCGATATAAGGTGGTTGATTTTAAGACTCCGGGAGAATGTCTTCAGATTGTTGACGATGAAGAAGATTCCCGTTTGTATATGAGTCCCTTACTCTTAGAATTACTGGAAAAAGCTCAAGACTCTCCATATCTCACAGATTTTGAAAGAGAAAAATGGGAAGAATGCCTGATCGACAGTGAATGAGGGCTTGACAATCTCTAAAAAGGATATATAGTGCTACTGGTTGCCGGGTGAGAGGGAAACCTTTCTAAAAGTGACTATCAGCACTTACTGTATAAACCCGGCAACTATAAAATTGAAAGGAGAGAGTAGATGCTTTACAGAATTTCAGCGAATTCTCACGGATGGGTATTGCAAAAGAAAGTTACTAATAAAGGTGTACCAAAGTGGGTAGGTGATAAGTGGCTTAGTTCGGCTGTAGGTTTAGGTAAATTTCTAATTGATTTAAAAGCAAGATGTTATGTTACACAAGGTGAAGGAGTTATTGAAGCTATAACTAGAGCACATAAAGAAGTAGTAAAAATGTTGGAAACAAAAACAGTTGAATTTTCTCTTGTATTTAAATCCACAGGGGATGAAGAAGAAACAGAGGAAGAAAAACCTAGAAGAAGAAGAAGAACAATAAAGACTAAATGAAAGGTGGGAAAGTATGTATGGACTGTGTGGTATTCTTCTAATTACCTTATGGAACATGACTAATAACAATCTACATGAATTACCTAGCTATGGAATAGATAATCTGAGAATTGTACGTGTGGAATTTCCTGAAGTAGAAGAATATGATGTGTGGAGAGGAGAGGATTGTTGATGGATAAGGATATGACACCGGGGGAAATGTTGAGGTTGCAAGTCAATGTTGAGGTTGCAAGTCAAGGACGGGGAGAAGTGAACGGAAATATTTGGCATGAATTACCATCCGAATACCTCAAAGAATGGTATAACGCTATGGCAAAACTAGCTATGTTAAAATATGAGCAAGCCAAGGACGGGAGCAGGGAATGAAATTATTCTGGGCAGTTGTGATTACCGCAGCTTTTATTTTGTGGTTGTGTTTGTTTTGGGCTGCGTCTTTGCCTGTGTGTGTCTTTGTCACCGTTTATGGTATCCCTATGTTTTATATAGCCCTTAACGCACCGGGGACCGGGATATGATCAGTGGATTACAGCCAGAGTGTCATGTGATTATCAGTGGATTAGATTGGAGCAAAAAATAATGGCCGTTAGGTTGAGATGGAAAGATGGTAGTTGGGTTGCTCTTTGTGCGGCTGAGTATCCAGCGGAATCTGGAGATGTTTATATAAACGATCCACAGGACTACGCACTCAGGATAAAATATAATGCTGATTGGGAACAGGAAGAGGAGTATATACGCACCAAACAGAAGGGGGAGATTTGGGTGGATGAGGAGAGGCTGAACGACATTATAGATGACTATGTGATCTACTTAGAAACGGACCCCGATCCAGAACGGGTGGGCGAGAATAAAGCAAGAGGGGCTATACTAGACTACCTCCAAACTAAGGAGGAGGAATAATGGAAGAATCTATAAAAGCAAAAATACAGATACCAAAACCACCTGATTTCATTCTAGATGAAAGTGGAACACACAAATATCCTCTTTCAGCTTTTAGTAATGAAGCATTGATGAGAATTGGAGAATGTTGGGTTGCAGATTTAATTACCAGAGCCAAAGAACTTAGAAGGGAGAAAGATGCACAATAGGGGTGATAATGAGGTTGTACGCTGTGAGCACGTAAAATGTGAGAGTTGTGGATATCCCTTATGGCGGGAGTTTGACATCCTTGATGGAGAAGTTGTGGGTTTCATTTATGATGATTCCAACGAAGATTCTGAACCTCTTGAACGCTGCCCTGAATGCAAAACAGTTTTGATATGTTAAAAACTCTCAACAAGAAATTAGTAGATAACTTCTTGAAAGATAAACCTAAACTAACTACATACATAGATGAGTTATACAAACGTCTAGACGAAGAAATAGGAAGAGATTGGTATCTAATGGTTAGAGAAATTCCTATGGATAAATTGTCTTTTACTATTCTGGAATTAAGAACGGGTTTAGTAGGAAAAATTACAGAAGAACAAGTAAATACGTTAGATCAAAATATAGCAAATTGTGTTTGTGATGTATCTTCTTTATTATTTGAAGCGGAGGGAATAGTTAGAGTTACTTATTGTGCAATTGCGGATTTGGAGGAAGCGTATGAGGATGAAACGGAGGGCTTTACGGCGGTTTTTATCGACGACGTTTAAAATGAGCAACCATGCCGCGATAAGATACCTACAGTACCGAAGTAGAAACTGGACTGAGAAATTACAACAAAGGAAGTTCGATACCGATGGTAATATTTGCTGGGAAAAAGAAGAAATTGAATCGAGTAAGAAAACACTTCTTAAACTCTTGAAACAATGCCGACACTATTCACGAGGGAAGGGAAAAGCTGTCATATATAAAACTCACAACTTTAAATATATAGTGTCTCCAGAAAACACTGTCATTACATTTATTCATAAAGGTAGAAAAAAGGAGTCCAAAACTTTGTTTGATATAGAAAGGGAGTAATGTGACCGTAATTGTTGGGTTGCGTGACAAGAAGGGAAATTGTTTCCTAGGGGCTGATTCTCAAGCATCGTGGGGGTACACTACTATGAAATGTTCCAAAAGAGATGGAAAATTAATAGTAAGACCACCTTATATGTTTGGAATAACTGGAACTGCAAGATTGGGTATTATTCTCAGGACTGGAATTCTTCCTGTCTACGATGAAAAGTATAAGTTAGAATATCCTAGAGCCAGTCTGGATGACTTCATGTTCTATACATTTTCAGAAGCAATAAGAGAGTTGTTTAAAGACCGTGGATATGGTAGAGTTAAAGATAACGAGGAAGAATTCTATGGAGCGTTTATGGTGTATGGTTATGGTAGTCTCTATATAGTTGGTTCAGATTTCTCAATATCTCCAATAGATGACTATTTTGCCTGCGGCAGCGGGATGGACTATGCGCTTGGGAGCCTAGCCACTACCGCTAGATTTTCTGAAGTAGAATCCACCGACAGAGTTACGTTGGCTCTGCATTCAGCAGGAGAACACAATGCTTATGTAGGACCGCCTTACTATGTGGAAAACTGTACGGAGCTTGATGCAAAAGTTGAAGAACTAAGAAACCCTACTCCTAAGAAGAAAAAGAAAAAGAAAAAGGAAGAGAAGAAGTAATGCCTACTTATGTATACTTTTGTAAATGGTGTGGTTGGGAGTGTGATTTGAAACATTCTATCAAAGAATCTCCAACTGTCATTTGTGAAAAATGTAGTGGGGATATGAAAATAAAAATTACGGGTGGTGGGTATATAGATTTTGTGGGCGACGGTTTCCATATAAACGATTACCCTAAGAAGGAGGGGGAATAATGCCAATTGATTTAATATTTGGATTTGCTGGGCTATTTGTCATTCTCGTTTTTATTGGAGTAGGTCACTATCTCGATTACAGGACTTACAAAAATACCGGAAAGGAAGAAAAATGAAAACAAAAATATATGATGTGTTAGTTGTTGTTCGTACTGTAGTCATGGGAGACTCTAGAAAGGAAGTCAAAGACTACTTAAAAGAAGGAGGATTGGCCGAAATAGTTTGCGAAACAGAAACTAGTGGTTGCAGCATTGAGGCTATTCCAAAGATACAACAAATACGTTCCTTAGAGCAATTACCTCCAACATGGACTCCTGAAGACGGGCCTTGGGGGAAAGAGTGTCAGTTTTCTTACGGGCCAAATAGAATTACTTGTAAAGGTATTCTATCTGGAGAAGATGAACAAGTTTTGTTGGAGAAGGAACATATAAAGCTTTTAGACGAGAAGAACAAAATTGAACGAAAAATTAGAGATGTGAAAAGGGAAATGAGAGAATAGTGGTCTATCTCACAGCGGATCAGCACGAAGGACACAAAAACATAATTAAGTACTGCAACAGACCTTACAAAGATGTAGATCAAATGAGAGATGGTCTTGTCAAAAAACATAATTCTGTAGTGACCTCTAAAGACACTGTGTTTCATCTCGGAGATTTTAGTTGGGCTAAGAAAGCAGAAGATGTAGATGCTTATCTTGAACAACTCAATGGCAAACACCATCTTCTAATAGGGAACCATGATTACAAACAGACCCTTAAAAGTTCTCTATGGGAATCTGTCCAACATTACAAAGAGTTGAAAATACGACATGATGAGGAAAAATATTTTCTGATATTGTGCCATTACCCCATCGAAAGTTGGAACAAAATGTATTGGAGTAGCATACATTTACACGGACACACACATGAAACATTGACCCACTTAATTACAAATCGTTTAGATGTGAGTGTAGATGCCAAATGGACAAAAGGATATCCTGTAAATATGGCCAATATACTTGATGAAATTACTATGAGAGCAATGACCCGAGAAAAAATGAAGAGTTGGTTAAAGAAGTTACTCAAAGGAAAAAGATAGGAGTACGATGTCAGTATTTGCACAAAATATACTAGGTTTCTGTGCCAAGAATGCCAAAGGAGAATTACTAGCTTTAGAACACACTTCTAAGGGATATATGTTTGGCGTTTCTCCTGTATTCTATACGGTGTACAAACATAAGAAAGATTTGGAAAACGATATAAGAAACTTTAATAGACGTAGATACAAGTGTAGAATTTTACCTATTTTTGGAGTAGCACAATGAAAATGTTAAGACAACTTTTTTGTAAGCATAGATACCTACTTGTTCATTGGGAGCACTATTCCGAAGGTGTGCTTAATGGTGCTTTATATGTTTGGTGTTGTACCAAATGCGGAAAATTTAAAAGGGAATTCGGAGCTAAACTACCTAATATACCTCGACCATATTTCAAAACATTTAATAGAAAGGATTTAAGATGACCCAGACACCGGGGGAGATGATGGCGAAGGCGTTGAGGATAATGGCATGGGCGGTAGAAGATCCCAGCACATTCTGGAACGGAGACGATCCCGAGGGAGATATCAAGAAAGCATGGGCAGCCCTCGCCGCCCACGCATCCAGCAAGTATACCGAGGTGGTGACGAAGAGACTGCGGGAAGCGGCGGGGGAGCTGATGGACATGTTTATATGTCCCTATGCTTGGAATATCTATCAACGGTCAGCTTTTTGTGAGGTAGTAAGCGCACCAT
>SDBU01000954.1_pt1 | contig 42234 bp, 45 predicted proteins | sample 2277071 | NCBI WGS metagenome assembly SDBU01 (sample SAMN10397929, study PRJNA504765) | marine sediment metagenome | isolation source: marine sediment core GS08_GC12, 126 cmbsf | place: Arctic Ocean: Gakkel Ridge, Loki's castle | collected 2008
GTGGGGGTTGGGGCTGGAGTGGTATATTGCTGAAGGTAGGTTTTGCCATAGCCTTTAAAAACTAAATAGCCGACCTCGGAAATAACTATTACCAACACAATACCAAGGGCAATTAGGGCAGGTTTAAAAAATTTATTTCTTTTTGGCGGCTGTTCAATTTGCACAGCTGGAGCGTTTGTAGGGGTACTTGGTGGTACTGGTCCAGGAGTTTCTGGATAGGCTTTGGGTATTGGGGCAGCCACGTCTTTAGTATAACATATTATACTTAGTTGGATGAGTCACTGGTTACAACGTTTGCTGGCACTAATTATCTCTATAATAACCCTGCCTTTTTTGGGGTTATTGTGGCTTTTAGTAAGAATTGAGGATGGTGGGCCGCTTTTTTTTAAACAGGAAAGAATGGGGAAAGACAAAAAACCCTTCATTATGTATAAGACTAGGACAATGGTGGTAGGTGCCGAGAAACTTAAGAAAAAATACCTTCACTTGAATGAAGCCGGTGGGCCCGTATTCAAGATAAGGAACGATCCTCGCTACACGAAAATTGGCAAGATTTTAACGAGAACAGGACTTGATGAATTACCACAACTTGTTAATGTAGTAAAAGGAGAGATGGCTTTAGTTGGCCCTCGTCCACTGCCTTGGGATGAAGCGATTAAAGTTCCTAAAAAATACCAGAAGCGCTTTTCTGTTCTCCCCGGGATTACTTCCTCGTGGGTGGTTAAAGGGAGTCATGAGCTTAGTTTTGATGAATGGATGAGGCTGGACTTAAGATATGTCAAAAATAAATCCTTTTGGCAAGACATAGGAATATCTTTATTAACAAGCGCACTTATACTAAAATCAGTTTTAAAGCAATTTATCAAAGGAGATGTTTGAGTCAATAAAGCAGATTTTAATACTAGCTTCGAAATCAAATAAAATTTGGCTTATCCCAGTTATTCTTTTCCTTGTTATTGTCGCGCTGATAATAATTAGCGCCCAGATTTCCCCTCTTCCGATTTTTATTTATCCCTTGATATGAAAAGGCTGATAAGGAAGGTTAATAGTATTTTTGCCCTTATTGTATTAATTGTTTTTTACTTTATTGTTATTGGGCTTGCACATATTTTTGCAATAATTTTTTCTAGAGAAAAAGACACGAGAAACGCAGATTCTCACTGGAAGGAAAAAAGTAAAACAAGGTTTCCAGAAGACTACTTTACATCGGCATATTAGTGAAACTTTATGTATATTTTGGGAATATCTGCTTTCTATCATGATAGCGCAGCAAGCCTGATTAAAGACGGCGAAGTTATTTGTGCTGTAGAGGAGGAGCGATTTTCGCGCATAAAACATGACAACAATTTTCCTTTTAAGGCAGTCGAATTCTGTCTGGCAAATGCTGGAATTACAATTGGCGAAGTAGATTACCTTTCCTATTACGAAAAGCCACTTTTGAAGTTCGAAAGGATTCTCGATACTTTTGTTAAAACATACCCGCGATCACTATCTCCTTTTGTCAAGAGTATTCCCGATTGGATTGGTGAGAAAATTCAGGTTGAAAAAAATATTAAAAAAGATGTTGGATTTGGGGGACAAGTATTTTATATTCCACACCACCTATCTCATGCTTCTTCAGCTTATTATCCCTCATCTTTTAAAAAATCGGCTATTTTGACAATTGATGGAGTAGGTGAATATCAAACAACAGGTTTGTGGTTGGGAAAAGATTGCAAGATAACCCCAATTGCATCTATTGACTTTCCTCATTCCTTAGGGCTTTTGTATTCTACATTCACCTCCTTTTTGGGCTTTAGAGTAAACAATGATGAATACAAGGTAATGGGACTTGCTGCCTACGGTAAACCTGTATTTAAAGAAAAAATATATCAGCTAGTTGATGTAAAAGAAGACGGAAGTTTTGTTCTCAATATGGACTATTTTTCTTTCAGGGAAAGCTTTCAAATGTGGAGCAAGAAATTCGAAGATTCTTTTGGGAAGCCAAGAAAGACAAAAGCAAAGATTACGAAAAGAGATAAAGACCTTGCGGCTAGTGTACAGAAAGTAGTAGAAGAGATTTATTTTAAGATGCTGGATCACCTATACGGACTTACTCGGTGTAAAAATTTGTGTGTGGGTGGTGGCGTGGCGCTAAATTCATTAGCAAATGGCAAGATATATGCCAACACCCCTTTTAAGAACGTATATATCTTTGGAAATTCAGGTGATGGCGGTGCGGCTTTAGGCTCTGGGCTTTTTACATATCACAGTATTCTAAATAAAAGAGGAAGAAAAAGGACAGCCAGTCTTGGTTTGGGATCCGACTGGAGAAATGAAGATATTGAAAGTGTATTGGTAGAAAAAAAGTTAAACTACCTGAAGTTTAAAAGAGAAACTGATTTAATTAAAAAAACTGCCGGGTTACTTGCAAAGGGAAAGATAGTCGGTTGGTTTCAAGGAAAAATGGAGTATGGCCCGAGAGCATTAGGTTCAAGATCGATATTGGCAAAGGCTTACCCCCGAGAGATGAAAGACAAAGTTAATAAAATCAAAAAAAGGGAAAAATTCAGACCCTTTGCGGGCTCAGTATTGCAAGACAAAGTGCACACTCTATTTAATGTTCCAGAAGATAAACACGGCTCTCCGTATATGAACTTTTGCTTTACCGTAAAGGAGAGTAAGCAAAAAGATATTTCAGCGATAGTACACAAAGACCAAACTTGCAGGGTACAGACCGTAAGCAAGATAAGCGGGCGGTATTACAAACTTCTGAAAGAGTTTGAGAAATTGACGAAAGTTCCTTGCATTTTAAACACAAGTTTTAATTTGGCAGGGGAACCGATAGTGGAAACACCCAAGCAGGCGATAGAGGATTTTATAAAGACGGATATAGACTTTATAGTTATCGGAGATTTTATAGGGCGCAAAGGCTAATTACACGGGATTAATTTTGCCCCCAGAAGGTACTCGGAAATATCCTCTGCAATTATTTGGTAACCTTTTGCATTCGGGTGGCTGTCACTCTCAATTATTGTGTCTTTAAGTCTATAAATATCAGAAATATCGTTGAAAAAATAATAGTTTGGGTTATTATCGATTGTTGGTAAAAACATATCTACAAGATATTGATCAAGACCTTCCTTGGAAGTTTGGGGGAAGGTTATTATGATAAATTTTCCTTCGAAGTAGTTTTTGAAATTATTTATGATGCCTAACTGGTAATTCATTAAATCGGATCCTTTATATTCTTTAATTATTTCTTCGAAAGACTCATTCCAAATTTTATAAGGCTCTTGGGGGTCGTAGGTTTCTGTTTTTTCCTTTTCCGATACACGGGGGAATAATAGCTCGTTAATTTGATAACCATCGCCGCCGTTTAAAAAAAGGATAACCAGGTCAGAATTATATTTTGATCCTCTTAATTTGTATCTTTCAAGAGAATATTCAATATCGTACCCAGCCACGCCTAAATTTATTACTTCAAATTTATCAATATTAGAACACGAGTTATTGTCATTCAATATGTCCTCTAACTTTTCAGGCCAATTATCTTTTGTTTTTGTGTAAACACCGTAGGTGAAAGAATCTCCAAGTGTGATAATCCGATAAGCCCTGGGGGATTTTTCGGGTGAATACTCAAATCTGTCATTGAGGCCGTCTGAGTTTATCTGATGTGCTACTGCGTACGGGATAAATGCATTTTCTACGTTAACCCGATTTGGAACCGGTTCGTAAAAATACTCTAGTTCAGACTCTGGATTAAAAACAATACTTTCTTTTTCAATTGGAATGAATTTAACAGAGCTCCCCAAAATTTTTGTTTTCTTTACATAAATATTTATTCCCAAGTAAGTAATAAATAGTAATTGAAGAAAAACTGTAATTATCAAAGCCTTTTTTTTCATAATAAAATTATATAGTAATGCTGCCAGGCCAACTATTCGCAGGGGATAAGGTTGGTTGTTTCTAGATACTCAAAAATATCATTGGCTATTATTAGGTGCCCCTTTTCATTCGGGTGTTTGTCCGGAAACAAAAGATTGTTTTCGTCAAACACATTCATTAATTTATCTGAATAAAAGGTATTATTGCGACTGTTTGTGAAATTCAACAGGATTTCCTTATAAGTAGATTCCGTTCTTGGCGGACTTGTTATTAGTAATGCGCCTTGATATAAGTCGTCAAATTCATACAGAAAATTGGTTGTGGTTTTGATAACGTTTTCAGGCCCGAATTTTTCAAGAAACATGTCAACCGCCATATTAAGGCTCTTGTATTCACCTTTTTCTATATACGACTCGTAATCGCCAGATTCCTTTAGTTTATTGGTTAAATAAACCATTTGGGGGTATGTATATTCTGTAATTTCGAGAAAATCACCGGCGTTTATCATCCAAATTACTAAATCGGGGTTATATTTCTGACCCCTAATTCTAAATCGCTCCCCGGAATATTGTAAATCATAGCCATAAACGCCTAAATTAATTACCTCGAATCTATAATTACTTTGACACGAATTTTTATTATTTAGAAGGTCTTCTAATTGTTCTGTCCAGTTGTCCTCCGTATTTACCAAAAAACCAAAAACATATGAATCCCCCAGAGTTATAATTCTAAAGGTATCTTGAGGTTTGCTGATAGAATAATCGAACCTTTCATTGAGAGTGTCTTTGTTTATCGTATATTTAAAAGTGGTATTCTCTAAAAGATGATTATCCAGAGTAGCGGAAAAGCCGGGCTTTAGCTCATAAAAATATTTGAAGTTGGAATCTCTGTTAAAGAATGATAATTCCTCATCTACCGGAGCAACAATGCGTACCCCAAGAATATTAGATTTTTCCTGGTATATTTTAATACCTAAATAGAAAATTATAAGTATTTGCGCAAACATTAGAGCGATTAGTACTTTTTGTTTCATAGAAAGATTATATAATGACCGCGCTAGAGTTATTATTGTATTATTTTGAAAGATGGGCAAATATATCTATTCAAGAGAGAAATTATTGAGGACTACACAGTTTTTCTATCTAAAATCTGCAGGGTTTGTAATTAGATTGGTCTGTGAGCCAACAGAGCAGGTTTTCTTCAAGCACAAGCTTATTGAAGGGATACAAGAAATTTGGGGCAGGGGAGGCTTTTTAGAAAAAACCAGTAAGACCTGGGATTTTGAAATAAGGTTTGTATCCCAAGCAAACAGGATGAGAATTATACAAAAAGAGGGAGGAAAGAAACATTATTATCTAACTTTTCAAAGAGATTTTACATCTCGGAAAGTCATTGCTTTTTACTACACAAGCCTTCCAATTTTCCAAATGCTCTTGAGAGAAATTATGGCTTTTCTTCTTTTAAGAGATGGATTTTTACTCCATGCCTCAAGCTGTCAAGACAAAAAAGGCAATCTTAAAGCTTTTTTGGCACCTTCTGGTGGTGGAAAGACAACAATTGCTGATTTAATATCAAAAACGAAGACTTTTGTGAAGTTTAGCGACGATATTCTTCTGATAAGAAAAGTAAAAGGTGAATGGTTCTTTTTTAGCCCGCCTTTTGTTGAAAAAGAAATGCTGCCTACAAAAAGAAAAGCAAAGAATATAGAGATTTTCTTTATTAAAAAAAGCAAAAGTCCATCGAAAGAAAAACTAGACGAGAATGATAAAATATTAGGGTTTATATTAAAACAAGTATGGGTAAGAAAAGAGAAGTTAGAGAAACAAACTCTAGCCAACGTGATGGCCTTTGTTGCTGAAAACGAGTTTTACCAACTTAGAGCTGTTCTTGACTTAAAGGAAATGCGAAAGGTTTTGTATGAAGATTAAGAAAGATGTGTTGATACAAAAGATGGGAGATACTTTCGTTGCTTATGATAATGAAACCTCTACCTTGCATGAATTTAACGAGATAGGATTTTTAATCTTATTAGGGATTGAGAAAAAGAAAAGTAAACAGGAAATTATTAAAGAGATTGTTAGCAAACACAAAGTATCCAAAAATAAAGCGGAAGGGGATTATGAAGAGTTTGTTGAAATTCTAAAGACAAAGGATTTAATTGTAGGCAAGAAGTAGCTTCTTACTTCTTTGTGGAAAAGCGTTTTGACCTTCAGGGTGAGGGAGCTTGGGGATAAAAGGAAAAGCAAGATAGCTCTTTTTGCGCCTTCTTGAGCCCTGGTGCCCGAGTTAAAAGGAGAAATGAGGTTTGCTATTACTTTGACAACAAGCCGTTGAGTGGAGAAGGGTGTTATTGTTTTAAGAAAAGTCGCTGGAAAGGGTGTTTTATAGTGTTGCCTAAGAATAAATATGCCTGGAAAGACAAAATTTGTAAAGTTAAATTTCCGTGTAGTAGCCACCACTTTATCCCAGTCAATCTTTTGGTTTCTAATAATGGCGTCCATAAATTCCAGTCTGTGTGCGCCATGGAAATTGTGATGATAAAGATGCAGAAAAAGGTAGAGAATTAAGGCTTCAGTATTAAGGATAGGGAAGTTTCTTTTATTTAGGTTAATTTCCTGGACATTTTTGAAAAGGTGTTGGGTAAACTGCTTTGTTGAGGGTAATAGTTTATTAATACTTTTGAGTTTAGTAAAACCAATGGCGGGTTCTAGGTGCAAATCAATAATCACTGGAAATGGCTTGGTTTCTTTAAGATAGGAAATTTGTGTCGACCCCTCAATTTTTTTATCAAAGAGAGTGTGTTTTTGCTTCTTAAACCCAAGGTCAGCCAAGATTTTATCTACCTGTGTTAAGTCTGTTTTATTAATAAGAATGTCTGCGTCCAAATAAAGCCTTTTTGGAAAAGTTTGGCCAAGATGCAGGTGCAAGGGGAGTCCTTTCAGGAAGATATAAGGAATGCGTTTTTGACCAAGAACTTTACCAATTTTTGTTAGTTCCTCAAGATAAGCTGAGGATTGAGACAGATAAATATGGGATAATTTGATAGTCTCTCCGTTTCTCTTGATGGAGTTAACCTTGCCTAGAATTTGACTGGGTTTTATTTTCCCATCTGATTTGAGATTATTATCTCCTTTAGTTACAAAAAAATCTTTTGCCGGGGGAATATAGATTAATCTGTGGGCGATTAAGCGCTCTTTTTTTTTAAAGACAACAATATCATTGACCTTTAAAGATGAAGCTTTAGCGATGACAATTTTATCACTTGGAAGGATAAGGGGAGCCATACTCTTGCCTTGGTCAATATTCATACCCTAACCCTAGTAGCACAAATAATATAAGTCAAGGTAGTTATGGAGGTATACAATGCGTGGCGTGTTGATTTGGATTAACTTATTTGCCCTGCAAGCATATATTCACTATTTTCAGCTCTCCTTGTAAGAGTTCTATTATAAAGAGATATTGCCTTTATTTTTGAGGATTTGATCTGTGGTTTTTGATAGGGCTTTGACAGTTTTTTGTTGGCCATTTTTATTTATCTTCTCACTTCTAATATTAAACTTGAGTGAGGGCTTGAGTCAAGTAGATTGGCAGTTTCTTTAAGAGTGATATTATCACCCGGCCCGATATCAGTTATTGAGATTCTACTAGTTCCTATATCAGTGGAAAGTGAAACTTGGGCATTAAGTATTTCCTGATTTGTGAACCAGTAGGTTGCCATACTGCCTGTTTGGCTTTGAATTTGAAGGAAATATGCAAACTCAATACCCCCTACCTCTTTCTTTTCAAAACGAGCACCTATTACGGCACCCGTGATTGTAAAACTAGTAATTGCTTCCTCAAAAAGGTCTAATTCATTACTAGTCTCAAAACGATCAAGCATATCAGCAAGTCTTCTGGCCTTTTCAGAATCAATGGTAACACTTTTAATTCCCTTTTTTGACAAAAAGGGTGATGGAGACGGGGTAGTATCGACAAGGGATCTTTCTTGCTCTTCTTGGACAGCTGTTTGGCCGAATTTAAATAGAGATGTACCCCTTTTAGCGAAAATAAGATATCCAACTTCTGAAATGATTATAAGCATGACAATAGCGAGCAATATTAAAGCAATCTTGAAGAACTTATTATTCCCACCACTTGCAGTTGTAATTATCTGATTCTTTTCTGTTTTATCGGAGTTTTGGGCAGTAGAGCTACTACTCACATTTTCAGTATAACATGTTCGCTTTGGCCAAAAACAAATGATATAATTTCGCCATAATGAAGATATCAATAACTGAGGCCAACTTGAACCTTGCAGGTATCAAAATCTAAAAGTTTCCTGCCCTCCTGACAAAGGAGGGCTTTTTCATATATCATGAATACAGAAAGAATGGCTGAACCAAGAGAAGAAAGAACTACAGGAAGGGAACCATTACTGGAAAGACCGCGTCTCAGAGAGGGTTATCCTTTCCCAGATATGAATTCTTATGTTGTTGCCTTAAAAAATCGCCTGCATATCCCCGAGGAAAGATTCCAAGAGCTTCGGCGTACGAGAGGAGTGAAACTTGAAGGGTGGATGTCTGCGGTACAACCAATAGAAGATGACAGGCCTCCAGTAAGAGCAAAGATTGGTTCAAGGGGTGTTTTATTAAACTCTGATATGAAATTGCCCGATAGAATTACTGAGAATACTCCGGTGTTACAGGTTATACAAACTGATGCTTTGTATTTAGCCAAACTAAAATATCTTAAAGAGGCAGCTCCACAGGCAACATCCTGGGGTAGGGGTAGAACGAAAGAAAAACAAGTTAAACAACAGATAGCTGAACTTACTTCAAAATCAATAGTAGCAGGAGGAAAGATAGACAGAATTTCCTTCAAGAAAGCATTAGTCAGTTTGGATAAGAAAAAAATACCCCCAGCTTTAGCCACAGCTACCTTTGCCCTGGCTAGTTGCACTGGAGGCCCCAAACCAATTGAACCTTCTCCAGCAGAACCAGTTGTCACAGAAGTTGCGCCTATTTTCACAATAGAGCCTACGCTGACCAAGGAAGCTCCGCCCACTCCTGTTACTATTGCCTCTGGCAAACCATATCCTGAAAGTGATGCGGATTTCTTTCTTGGGGCAGGTGGCCCAGAGAACGCCGAAGAGCGACTCCGTGAACTAGGGGCGGGGCCTGATATTGACAAAATATGGGCAATGGGGGTTGCAGAAATGGAAAGAAGTGGGATTAACCCAGAAAACATTGAATGGGTTACTGAACTTAATGAATTGGCAGAAAATCCAAGCTGGACGATAATGCCTAGAGACAAATCAACCGGCCACTTTCTTTTCCCCAAAATAACTAGCGGTCCAGAAGCAGGTCAACTAGTAAGATCTGGAAGCATCTTTGCTTATTTAGACAGAGAAATTGGGGAGAACTTTTTTGACTGGATAGAATTGCAAGATCCAGAAGGTGTGGGGGAAGTTGAGCAAAGACTGATAGGGGACGAATCGGGCTGGATTGTAGTTGGTGCATTCAATGCAGAGGGAGAAATGCTTTTCTGGTTTAATGCAGAAAAAGATGAATGGATACCAGCAAGCGACTATTCACCTGAACCTTCCCCCACAGTTGAACCGACTCTAACACCGGAGATAAAAGTGAGTGATATAACAGATGAGGTGAGAATATTTACAACAACAACTGTTATAGGAGAAAGAAAGCTTCTTCCATTTGGAATTTCAGAACACCAGCGTATTGTAGTCAGAGAAGGTTATAGGGGGTATATTCTATCAGGGGTACTCTTAGAGAAACCTTACTACGATGAGAATAATTTTGTTGTTTTTAGGTTGGGAATTCCAGATTTTTCGCAAGGCAAATTTAGAGAGTTCTACTTTAGAGACCCGATTGATGCAAATTTGGAAGCTGAGTTGCTACATGCAATAAGGCCTAGTATTAGGAATATTGCGGATGGCGGTTTCGATCTCCTCGGAGGGAATTTAAAAGGCTATCCACTAGAAGAGGCAATGGAGTTATATGAGAAATCTATTGGAAGACAAATAGCTTTAGTATTAGAAGTGGGGACCACAGAAGCGCATGAACTAGAGCATCTAGAGTGGATTCTAGGGAGGTATGATCCCTGGGCTGTTCCGAGTAGTCACGCTTATGGACTTTTAATAAGTCAAGCCCACGAGAATTACAAGGTTTTTACATATCTTTTGAATGGGAACCCGGCCTATGAAGGTAAAGAGTTTGGAATGGTAATGTCTTATAGCCATGTTCCATGGTCTTCGGCTGACTGGAAATAATAACTTTGTATTTTAAGCATGACTTCTTGATTGTTGGTTGGAATTTTGCAAAAATAGAATATAGTGCAAAGAATATCTGCTCAGAAATTATCTATACTCCTATTTTTTCTAATAGTTTTACTTTTAACTACTTTGTCCCTCTTTTACTTTTTTAATTCTAGAAAAAAAAAGGAAGCAACTGAACCTCTACCCACGGTTGTAAAAAGTGAGACTTTTCCTGTTGTTTCAGAAGGTGTTCAAAGATTTTTGCTTTCAGGACAGTTAGAAGGAAAGCCATCTATAGATGAAAATGGTTTTTTAATAATAAGACTTGAAGTAGACAATAAGAGCGGAGGAACTAGAAAAATTAATGTTCATGCAGCCATTCCGCCAAGCCAGGATGGGGCTCAGACCCTTCCGCTTACTAAAGCAGAAACACTTAGCAATAATCTTGCAGATCAATTAGGGCAAGAATCTACCCTTTTGTCGATTGAGAACATAACCAGTGAGCTTCAAAATATGAATGGTGAAAAGATTGCCCTCTCGATATTAATAGGTGAAGAGGTGGCCATGCAAAATTTTTTTGATGAGACTTTTTCGACAGATTGTACTGGAAGATGCAGGATGATGATAAATGAACTTAAAAATTCTTTAACAGAAACTGTAGAGAGTTTTAATTCTTTACAAAGCGAAGACGCCAGCAAAGATGAATTAACATTAATTGTTTTAGTAATGAATATTTATGTTGAGAAATAAAATTATAAAACTTTCAATTTTATTGTTTTTCTTTTTTGGATTTTTACTGTTTACAGGACAGAAAGAGGTATTAGCACAAACCTGTTCAGGTACTGCTAGTTTTGATCAAGAAGGGGTTAACTGTACTAGAAATGAACCGTATCCCGACCTTTGTGTAGATGCAGACTGGACTCAAACAGGAGCTTGTGGTTGGGATTGGCCCGGATATGGTACGCCTGGATCAACCTGGGATTGTGGTTTGTGGGGTTTAAAGTATATTGCCTGTGATTGTTTTGGTTTACCAGATAGTTGTACTGAGAGTTGTTTATCTGAGTTTGTCTGGGAAACTAGTGGTTGTTCTATTGGTGGTCCTACACCTACATCCGCTCTGCCGACTCCCACACCCGCACCCCCTCCTTCTTGTACCGTTGATTTGAGCCCGACAACTACCAGTATTTCTGTTGGGGCGTCAACTAATTATATCGCTTCTGTTGTGCCTTCTAATGGAACAGTTGGTCAGGTTAATTTTTCCTCTTCTGACACCGGTGTAGCAACAGTAACGACTCCTGATCTAAACAGTCCATATCAGACTTCGGCCACAGGCCAGTCTATAGGTGGTGTTACAGTAACCTCAAGCGCTGTTATGAGTGGGGTAGTAAGGTGCACCGATACTTCTAGTCTTGAGGTTGTTTCTCCTGGCCCTTGGTGGCAGGTACAGGATGCAGATATTATTACCAATGGAAACTTATTCTCCTTAATTCCTGCCACAACCTGTCTTCTTCCTGGTTGTGATCCTGCCTTTGGTCTTGAGGGTTCCGGAGGATATCCAGGTGTACCCAGTTATGGTGGAAGTTATGATTTTGAGGTAGGGAGCGGGACAGGAACAGTTTCTTCTACTGGCTGGCTTGCCAATAGTATGTCTACTTTTAATAAAGTATATGATTATTCATATTTTCAAGCTCTGGTGCGACCAAATGTAGAGATTAATGAAATAATAGAACCGGAAATTCAAGGAGGCTATTTAATTAATCAAGGTAATGCCACTCGGGGCTATGTCTGGTTTAAAAGACAAGGGGATTTGACCATCACCGGGGTAGCCAATTTACAAGACAGAAAAGTCGTCCTTTTGGTTGATGGGGATTTATATCTTGGCAGACCACCGGCCCAATCCGGTTCAAGCATTCGGGTTCAGGATGGTTCTGGATTTTTCATGGCCATTTCTTCAGGTGACATTATTATTTCGCCCAAAGCTTCCATTGATCCTCTAAACCCCCAACCAGTTTTTGAAGGCATATTTCTAGCCGAAGGACAGGTAAAGACAGGCACTGAAGGGGTAGGATTAGATGAGCAGCTTTGGATTAGAGGGTCGGTGGCTGCCTATGGCGGAGTTGTTTTGGAAAGAGATTTAACAGACAACAGTCTCACACCGGCTGAGTTTTTTGAATATGGTCCAGACCTTCTCTTTACCTTCCCCAGGGACCTAACCTCCAGAAAGTATAAGTGGAAAGAGATAGCTCCGTAGTAGCAGGTCTCGGTAGGTGAAATGTATAATATGAGGAAGTTGAATAAAGAGATTTGTAGATATGAAGAAATTTTCAAGACCTCTTCCGGAAATCCTCAGGCAAAAAGGCCCTATTGAAAAGAGGAAACATAGAATAAGAGTTTCAGCTTTGATTTTAAAAAAGAAAAAAGTGTATTTATTGAAAAATATTATCAACGGAAAGGAAGCATGGTTTTTGCCAGGGGGAGCAGTGAGTTGGGGTGAAACCCTCGAGGATGCTGCAGTTAGGGAAGTAGAAGAAGAACTGGGTATTGGGGTGAAAATCGACAGGTTAGTGGCGGTGCTTGATTCAATTTCTCCCCAAAAAGACTTTCATACAATAGACGTAATCTTTTTGGGACATTTATTAGGGAAGCCAGCACCTAAGGGTGAGAGACCCGATGTAGAAGAGGTTACAAAGAATCAATATAGTATAAGCGGTAAGTGGTTTGGTGTTGATGAATTGAATGAAATAGAAGCCTACCCAAGAAAATTTTTGACTGAATATCTACCACGCTACTTAGAGAGTAAGGATGTAAGACAAAACTTATATATAGGGAATGATTGGGATTAAAGGTATAGTTGTGAGGAAGTTATTGAAGGTAAGGCTTTATTTCATCCCGGATTTTGGCGACCAGTTCATGGCTTACATCTTTTCTTGACCATATTGGTACATTGCCCCATGTTTTATCTACCCATTTTTTACCATCAAACATTCTTGGTTTCTTATATCTTGGAAATCCATGAATATGAAGGTGGTGTAGAGAATTTCCCATTTGCCAATAGTTAAATCTATCCGGATTAAAAGTTTTTATACTCTTTAAAGTTTTTTCGACTTCTTGCATTACTTTTGATAAAGAGCCCATCTCTTTTTCAGTTAGTTCGGAGAATTGTTCTACAGGGCGTTTCGCAAATAATATGAAGCAACCCAGTGTGTGTTGCCGATAACTTACTTCCCAAATCCAATGCTCGAATTCTTTTAAAAAACCCTCTGTGTAACGATTTTCAGGATCCCAGATTCTATTTATCATAGAACAAGCAGAATTAGTTTACTTAAGTTTATCAAAATAGTCTATCTGAAAGTGGAAAGAGAGATCTCCGTAAAGTAGAATACAGTCAGAGCTGTGATTATTACAAAATCTGCCTATATTTATGAATAAAAACAATCTCACAATTTCATCTTTGGCAATGGACCTTAAGAGGGTCGCAATTGGATATCATCGTGGTTCTTTTAAAATGGCAAATCGTTTTTCCGAAGAGGCTTTAAAAAGAAAAGAAGAGCTGGAATTATCGCAAGTTAAGCCGTATCTTCGGAAATTTATTAAGGCCGTTCCAAAAATATTAAAACAGAAGGATAAAGAGAAGATTGCAGAAGATGCGCTCATGTATAGTGTCATTTTGAAAAACTATGTCGTCCATAACTCTTCGTCTTACCGCTTCCCCAAAACCTAGCCCCAGAAAGTATAAGTGGAAAGAGATAGCTCCGTAAGAAGTTAGATTTGCAAGTAGAATGCGAGTCCTACTAAACTGTATAATTAGACAGTATGCGAAAGGTAAATATTGTTGCCATATTTATCACCACACTTGTTTTAACTTTTGCTGTGGTTACGAACGTTTTGGCTCAAAAGCCTTCTCCCACGGGGACAGCTAGCCCTTCTGCTGAACTGGAGGCTGAGCCAATTACAGCACCGCGGCCTGATTTGACTCAGATTACAGAGGAAACAGTTGGTCCTTTGGAAAAACTTCTGACAGAACAGAGCCTGGGTCCCATTTGGCCAACCAATCCTGTTAAATATGCCATTAGAGCCGCGGTTGAAGCAGGGGTTCCGCCAAACACAATTGTTTTACTTTTACTTCTTCCGGTAATTGCTGCCATTATCGCCGCAGCCAGACATATTGTCGGCATTCGCGGTTTCGGAATTTTCTTACCAGCTGCCCTTGCCGTTGTTTTTGTGGCAACCGGGCCGGTAGTGGGAATTATTCTTTTTCTGATAATTGTGGCTGTTTCAACCGTGACGAGATTAATTCTAAGAAAGCTAAAAATTAAGCTTCAATATCTGCCCCGGATGGCCCTTCTTCTTCTTTTTGTTGTTATGGGTGTTTTAGGCGTTCTTTTTGCAACGCCAGTCATAAAACAGCCGGACTTAACCAATGTTTCAATTTTCCCAGTTCTGGTCTTGGTCCTTTTGGCTGAGGACTTCAGCAAAGTTCAAATTGGTAAAAGTGCAAAAACAGCTATCAATTTAACCACCGAAACTCTTATATTATCTCTGGCTTCTTATGTTTTCTTAACTCTAAAACCTCTTCAAGAATTTGCCTTACTTAGGCCGGAAATATTACTTCTCTCGGTAGCCATTTTCGACTTCTTCTTAGGGAAGTATGTTGGCTTAAGATTTGTCGAGTTCTGGCGCTTTAGAAAGCTTATCTCTGGTTAAACATGGCGAAGATTTCTTCTATTCTTGGTCTCAATGCTCGGGTCAAGCTTTTTTCTTATAACTATAATAAGCCCTTGGGAAAAAAGATTGCCGGTTCCAAGCTCCGAACAAAAAAAACTTTGAGGAGAGCGGGCATTCCTGTTCCTGATATTTATGCGAAGTTTGAGCATCCTAAAGACCTGATTGATTTTGATTGGGAAAAACTGCCCAGCACCTTCGCTTTAAAACCAAACAAAGGTATGGGGGGAGCAGGGATTATCGTGATTAAGAAAAGAGCAAAAGATTCCTCGGCAGATTCGGGTTTGACCTGGGTAACCACCCAAAGAAAAAGAGTGACAGTTGATGATTTAAAGCTTCACATTCTTGATATTTTAGAGGGAGCTTTCAGTATCAGAAATGTTCCGGACATTGCTTTTGTCGAAGAATATGTAGGCAGACACAAAGCCTTTCGTCGGTATGCTTACCGGGGGACGCCCGATATTAGGGTGATTGTTTTTAACAAAGTTCCTGTGATGGCAATGCTGAGACTTCCCACAAAAGAATCAAAAGGGAAGGCGAATCTGCACCAGGGAGCGGTGGGGGTGGGGGTTGATATTGCCACCGGGATCACGACGAAAGCCATTTGGCACGGCAAGCAAATTCGCCAAAAACCAGGGACAAAACGCAAACTTCACGGAATAAAAATACCCAGCTGGACCAAGATATTGGAAATTGCTGTGCAGTGTAGTGAGGTGGTGGATTTGGGATATGTAGGTGTAGACGTTGCTCTTCATCCAGAAAAAGGACCGGTTATTTGGGAATTAAACCATCAACCCGGTCTATCAATCCAGCTCGCAAACATGGAAGGATTGAAAAAGCGTCTTGAAAGAGTTGAAGATCTAGAAGTTAAAAATGCGGAACATGGAGTAAATATTGCCAAAGCCCTTTTTGCTTCAACCTTTGCCGATAGGGTGAAGGCGGAGGGGGGGATAAGGACAATCGATGTTTTTGAAGAGGTGAAGATAAAAGGTAAAGATGGCAAGAAAATGACGATGCCGGCAAAAATTGACACCGGCGCCTGGCGAAGCTCAATTGATAAAACCCTGGCCGAAGACTTGGGTCTGCTTGGAGAGAACAATATCCTTTGGGAAAAGACAGTCTGGAGTTCTATTGGCAGGGAGAAAAGGCCGGTAATAAATATTACTTTTTGGCTGAAAGGCAAAAAGATAAAAACAGCCGCAGGCGTGGCCGATAGGAGCAGGCTTAGAAAACCGCTGATAGTAGGCAGGCGAGATCTGGTTGGCTTTTTGGTAAATCCCCTGAAAGATGAAGAATAAGAAGATTCTGATTATTGCCGGAGGCGGGACTAAGCATCTGGCTTCTTTTAAAAAAGAGGCCAAAGAACTTGGTGTTAATCTAACGACTGCTTCATTCTCCAATTTAGAGTATTTGACAGATGAAGCCGATTTTGTTCTTAAAGTAAAAGGCAAGGACGTGGCCTCTTTTGACTTGATTTATATTCGATTAGTGGGGAAGAGGTTTGAAGATGTGGCTTTATTAGCCAGTTATGCAAAAGAGAAAGGAGTCGCCATTGTTGATAAAATATATGGGAGATCCCAATATATCAGGCTTCCACTGGCCAAATCTTTAGAAACAAAACTTCTTTACAAAGCCGGCATTCCCATTCCCAAGACCTTTTTTGGAAACCTCTCAAAAATTAAAAAGAAAGGACCAGAAATTTTTGGGTTGCCCTTTGTTATTAAAGGAACAGTAGGCAAGCAGGGACATGCAGTTTGGTCACCGAGAAATCCCGAAGAACTTGAAAAACTGATACAGGATTTGGGAGAAAGTGAAAGAAAGGGAGGTAGGTTTATTGCTCAAGAGTTTATCAAAGCAAGTCAGAGAGATAGAGTTTTGGTGATTGGAGGAAAAGCAATCGCGGCCATAACCAGACCGACTCGCTGGAGAAGAAGATTTATAGAAAAAGTGAATGGGGAGTACCCCGAGGGTAAAAGAAAGGGTTTAATTCCTGTTCCTAAAAAAGATGCAGAACTTGCCATTTCTGCCGCCAGGGCTCTTTCAATAGATATTGGCGGTGTTGATATTATCCATGAGGATGCAATCAATAAAACCTATGTGTTGGAAGTAAATTCTGCCCCGCGCTGGGAAGCGATTAAAAAAGACACAAGGCTTAATGTGGAAAGGGAAATAATTAAGTTTTTAGCCTCAGCCTAAGATGAAAAAGTCCGAGACGGGAATGGCAGAGTATCAAAAGAGCTTTCAGAAGTACGGAGTAGACCCTAAGGCTCTAAAATGGGTTTCAAAAAGAGCGGCAGAGCAGAGATACGAGCAAATTGTTGCCGATATCGATTTTGAAGGAAAAAGAATTCTTGATGTGGGTTGTGGTTTTGGTGATATTATTCCCTATATTTCGGCTAAAACTAAGAAATTTGAGTACACAGGCATAGACATAACTTCGGAATTTATCAGAGAAGCAAAAAAGCTTTATCTTGAACATAAATTTATAGTTGGAAACTATTTTGCTAAGCCGCTAAAAGAAAATTTTGATGTTGTTATCTGCTCTGGTGCTCTTAATGCAAATGTTAGAGACAATTTAGATTTTAGAAAAAAGGCCATAAAGACAATGTTTAAACACGCAAAAGAGATCTTTGTTTTTAATATGGTTGGCAGATATCCCCAACCAAAAACTTCATCTAAAAGCAATGTTTGGTTTGCTAACCCTCTGGAAATTTTGGAGTATTGTCTGGGTTTGACTAAAAAGGTTATTCTTCGTCACCACTATCATTCCCGTGACTTCACTATTGTGATGTTTAAATAGTTTACTTAAGCTCAACAGTAGCACCAGCTGCCTTAAGTTTATCAGCAGCTGCTTTTGCCTCTTCTGCCTTTGCATCCTTCAAAATCTCGGTAGGTAGACTTTCGGTCATATCTTTTGCTTCTTTAAGGCCCCAGTTTTGATTGACTTCTCTTAAGGCTTTAATGACGGCAATTTTATTATCGCCTGCCGCTGTCATAGTAACCGTTTGGTTTGCACCGGCGGCTGGAGCAGCTTCTTCTGATGCCGCTTCACCTGCTGGCGTAGCTGTCGGTGCAGCTGCCGTAATTGGTGCTGCCGTAACTCCAAGTTTGTCTTGGAGTGCTTCAACCAATTGACTGAGTTCCATTACTGAGAGCTTTGAAACCTCATCAACCAATTTTTCTACCTTTGCCGAAAGTTTCTTTGTTTTTTCTTTCTTCTTTGCAGCCAATTTACTCACCGCCTTTCAGTTTTGCTTGGTTAAGAACAAAAACTAATTTTTGCAAATTTCCCTGTAGTGTACCTATCAGGCTATATATTGGTGCGCCGATGGCTCCGACTGCTTGGGCAACCAAGGCCTCTTTGTCTGGTAATTTTGAAAGGGTAACCAAGGCCTCTTTGTCTTGAAAATAGCCTTCAACAATGCCGACTTTGAGCTGGGGGACTTCAAATTCTTTGGTGAATTTAGCCAGTATCTGAAGTGGAGAAATGGGGTCTTCGTCAGCCAAAATCAAAGCAGTTTGGCCGGCAAGAACAGAATCTGTGAGAGTTTCTTTGGGTATTTTCGCTTCTTTCCCTGCGAGCTTGAAAAGCGTGTTTTTAACAACCATCATGCGAGCGTTGACTTCAGAAAGTCTTTTTTTAAGCTCTTGCTGAGTCTTAACCCCCATGCCGCTGAAGTTTATTAAAATAGTAGACTTAGCCGATTTTAATTCTTCGGCTAAGTTGGCAACAAAAAATGATTTTTCCCCTTTTTTCATTTTAATCAAAAAAAATAGCGCCCGAGGCGCTGTTTAATACCTCGGCATGGCTTACTTTAATGCATACTGTCTTAGGACAAAGAAAATATACCAAAACTTGGCATAGAAAGCAATAGTTATCTTTTGCCAAGAATTTTACGAAACACTCTTGAAGAAAAGGGTTCTCGTTTCGGTTTCAATACTTGCGTTGCTTTTTCATCTTTTTGTTTTATCCTTGCTTTCGCTCTTTCAGATGCACTTTCTTTTAACGCCGCTTTTTCTCTATCCATTTTTTCTTGCGCTTTTAAGATTCTTTTTAATGGTTCGGCACCACCTCGAGCTTTGAGGATTTCTGGAGCTTGGGTAGAAGAAGGAGCGACCTTTTCCTCTATAAACGGTTTTACTTTTGGCAATTCTGCCTGTTTCTTTTCGCCGCCTTCCATTGCCGTAGTATGAATTCTTTTGGTTTCCTCTGTCAACTCTTCCTTTTTTTCGGGAGGAATTGTTTCCTCTCCAGGCATTTTCGCAAGAGCCTCTTCTCTTTCTTCTTGAGTCAGGTATTTCTTTAATTCTGTTTGGGGAGGGACAGGTTCGCCTGTATAGGCGGGTTTAGGGGTAGACCACTTTCCTTTTTCTTGGCCTCTTTGGATGGATTTTAAGGCCCGATCTACATCGTGTAATCCCTCTCTTTTCTCGGAGTTTTTAACTTCTCCTTGATCTTCTGACATAAGATTATTTTAGCAGGAAAGTTCCTTTAAAAACAAATTAAATTTGAATTTTGACTGAAGGGCCCATGGTTGAGGTTAAATAGGCTCTGACAATTTGTCTTCTGCCAACACAATCAAGGACCGCTTCAATGTTTTCCTCTAGTTCCTTTTGCTTGGCACTTGCTTTGCCGACCGTGGTATGAATCAGGGGTGCTTTTTTCTCGGTTTTTAGGATGATTTTATTGGCTGAGAATTTTTTGGCTTCAGCGGCACTTTTAACAATGGTTCCGTTTTTAGGATTTGGCATTAAACCTTTTGGTCCTAAGATTTTTGCAAAGGGGACAAGTTTGGGCATCATCTCAGTTGTGGCCAGTAGGACATCAAAGTCAATTTTGCCCTTCTCAAGTTTTTTAATTGTTGAATCGCTTGCAACTTCAACCTTTTTCTTTTTTCCGGTCGAGTGGGGAAGTTTAATGTTTGTGGAGAAACCTCCTTTTTTAGTAACTAAATGAAATTCAACCGTACCGTCAAAAGATGAATATGAAGTTTCTTTAATCAATTGAACAGCTTCTTTAATAGAATAAAGTTTAGTTCTATCAATTTTAGCTTTGGCGTCTTTATACTTTTTCCCACGAATTTTAGGTTTTCTGACTTTCTTTATTGCCGCTTCATCAGCAAGAGGTTTTTCTTCTTTGACAATCGGGCCAGCTTCAACTGTTTTAATTCGCTCACCGCCTTTAAGTCCAACTCCAGTTATTTTGGCTTTCTTTTTGTCTTTTTCTTTTTTTTTGGTCTCCTCGGGCGTTCCCGAAACCATAACTGTTTTTGTTTTACCCATTTTTTATCTCTACCCCCATGCTCTTAGCCGTACCCGCGACAATCCGCTTTGCAGATTCAATATCATCTGTATTTAAATCATCCATTTTTTCTTTGGCAATTTTTTCCAGATCTGCTTGTGATAGTTTTCCAACGGTTTCTCTTGGGGTTTCACCTGAGCCTTTTTCAAGCTTTAAGACTTTTTTAATCATTTCAGAAACAGGGGCCTTTTTTATCTCAAAATCAAAACTTCTGTCCTCATAGATGGTTATGACGGCCGGTACTATTTGCCCTTTCATATCAGCCGTTTTTTCATTGTAGGCCCTGACGAAATCCATAATGGCAACACCATGTTGGCCCAAGGCAGGACCAAGAGGTGGAGCTGGACTTGCTTCACCTGCGGGTAAATTAACTTTAATAGTTGTTTTTACTTTTTTAGCTACCATATTGATAAACTAATGCTTAATGGTTAAGACACGAAAGCAAGGAAAGCCAGATTTTGAAGCTTCGATGTCTTCGCATCTCCCTCGAAAGACCTAAAGCCCGACGAGGTAGGGAAATTTTAACTCAAAGGTTGTGAATTGTAAAGATGTTACTAATTAGTTAGACTTTGGGTATGGCAGAGGGAGATTTGACGGTTGAGGTCGGTCCACGCGTGATTCCGGTGGTGGAATATCTCCGTAAAGATTTGTTTTCAGACGAAAGAATAATTTATTTCGAGAAAAGAAGAGGTTGGGTTAAAGAACTTTCGAAAACAACAGGAACAAAAGAGAGAGTTATTCAGGGAGACGGCTCAAAGCTTTCCTTGCCTAGCGCATCAGCTGGAACCATTTTTGCCAAGGACCTGTTTGGCTCACAGGGGATGTTGGCAATGGAGCCCGGTGGCGGACAGGTCACCTTAAAAGAAGAGATAGGTGAAGGTTTTGGAAAAGAGTGGTATCGTGTCTTAAAACCTGGAGGAAAAGTGGTTATTGTTGAGACATCAACGCCAGCCGATAGGAAAGTGCTAAAAGCTGAATTTGTTAATGCCGGATTTGAACTTTCGGAAGAACATAGTGGCCGAGATATTGGTAAAGTCTTTGCAGAAAAAGAGATATTCAGCACTTTGGGGGAAGGAACTAATGGTAGTGCGGCTTATTCGTTGATTTTTATAAAGCCATCAAGGAGTTAAACTTTGGTTATCTGCAAAAAATCAAGCTCGACTGGAGTTTCGCGGCCAAAGATTGAGACTAATACTTTCACTCTCCCTTTTTCCTCATCAAGCTCGTCAATTGTTCCCAAGAAGTCTGCGAAAGGCCCATCGGTAATTTTGACAGCCTCTCCAACAGAGAATTTTGTCTTAAAGCGTTTTGCCGGAGCCGAAATGAACTTTTGAATATTTTTAACTTCTGTTTCCGATAAAGGGGTGGGTTTAGCGCCTGCTCCCACAAAACCAGTCACACCCGGTGTTGTTCTGACTGCAAGCCAGGTTGGATCATCGACCACCATTTTGATCAACATGTATCCTGGAAAGATCTTTTCTTTAATAGTTGATTTTTTACCCGACCTGATAACCACCCTATCCTGGGTAGGAACTAGAAGCTCAAAGATTCTGTTTTCAAGCCCCATTGTTTCCACTCTTTGGCGCAATGTTTCGGCAACACGAGCCTCATGTCCCGAGGTTGTGTGAACAACAAACCATTTGGCACCAGGGGCACCTTTTTTATTAATAATTATGTGGCCTGGAATTTTTTTCTTTCCAGTGCCACGCTCGTCAACAGTGTTTTGATCTTTCTTTTTTGTAGTCATTTTTAAATCTGATTTTATCTGGCAATCAAAAATTCAAGCAGCTTCGTAAAGGCATAATCCAAGGCTCCAACATAGACTCCAACCACCGCAGAAATAATAAAAACAATTAAAGTGAGTTTAATTATTTGCTGCTTTTTGGGCCAGGTTACCTTGGAGAGTTCAAGCTTAACCTCTTTTAGAAATTGAATCACACCCTTCACGGATAAAAATTGTAGCAAAAATAAAGGGAAGAAACAAGGAAAATGGATATACTGAGGTATAATGGCGGTGCCGTGAATAGCGAGAGGGAACAGGGTTTTTCAAGGAGAGGAGAGCCAATCGAGGTGCGGATGGAAAGAAGCCTGGTTCGAATCCGAGCTGAGATGCCTGAGCAGACAGCCCATGTTTTAATTACTGAACCTTGGTTTTTGGATCTTCCGGTTTTGGGGTCGGTACCTGAAGGGAAGTTACCAGAATGGTGGATGCCTAGATATGACTCTATTAATGGTGCAGTTTATACCACAAGGTGGGGTGAGGCTCTTACAAAAGAAACTCCAGAAGGGAGAAAGGAAGTGGTAGAGGCAGAGAAATTTGTAATTTTGAGACAGCCCAAATATCGTAAAAATGTCAGTCTTACAACTCTTCCCAAAAGCTGGACAATTGGAAGACTTATTCCACAAAAAGTTTGGGATGGGATTGAGGCAGCAATGAGGCAGCAATACGAAATAAAAGAAGCTTCTCGTGGTGGAGTAGGGACAGATCAGATACAAGTGGAAGAGCTTTTTGCTGCCATCCGCGGATTGTCGCAAAAATATGTTCGAGGGGAAGTAACCAAGGAGAATTTACAGGACATGGCAGAGCAAACGCAGGCTTTATTAGAAAGAGAAGGAGTGCTGTCAGCGAAAGATCAATTCCTTCAGGATTTAAAGGAAGCACTGACACTTGCTTTTCAAGAAGATTCACGGGGACGTTTTAATCCTCTCGCCGCGAGAATGCGTCTATACAGAGCGATGCGAAACTTAACCAAGCGGGAAGTTGAGACATGGCTTACTCGTAGAAAATCAAACAAAGTTTTCAACTTGCTTTATGTAGAAAGAGAAGATGAAAGATCTTCACTTACGGATGTACGAGAAGCGGTAGTGGAGGTTGGGAAGCACCCAGTTTTAAGTGATACAATTTTTAGATACAGGCCTGAGAGTATTTTTGATGAGGATATAACAGAAATCCGCAGAGTTCTTAAAGGAATTGGACAAACTTTGCAATCTGTGAGAGTGGCCCCTTATCTTTTACCTGCCAAATTGGCAGACGTAATGTTAAGAAGCAATCAATTCAGGAAAAAATGGGAAGAACAAAGGTTAAGAAAGATTTTGGAAGTTGGAGGAGTTGAGGGCGAGATGGAAAGACCCTCGGTTGAAGATTTAATTATGCAAAGAAATGCTTTTGAGGCGGCCAAAAGGCTGCGTAATGTTTACAATCTTCTTGATAGTGCCTTGTCCAGAAATTTGGTCTTTACTTTATGAAATTTCCCGATTTTTCCTTTGAGAAAAGAAGGTGGAGAACGAGTTTCAAGTTTGTGGCTGGTGTTGATGAAGTTGGAAGAGGAAGCTTTGCAGGGCCTGTAATGGCAGGGTGTGTGGTTTTTGAAAAGAAAACAGAGATCCCTGATGGTATTAAGATAAACGATTCCAAAAAACTAAGACCCTTAGAGAGGAGAAAGGCAAGTAAATGGATAAAACAGAACGCGCTTGCCTGGGGAATAGGTGGGGCTTCAGTATCTGTCATCAATCGGCTTGGAATGGCCAAGGCGACAAAAATGGCATTCAGGCGAGCAATCAATGATGCTAGTAGACGTTTGGGTGGAAGGATTGACTTTTTACTGATAGATGCCTTTTTTATACCCTATGTTCGAGGGCTAAGAAGAAAGAATCAGCAGGCTATTATTAATGGAGATGAAAAATCTTTCAGCATTGCGGCTGCTTCTATAATCGCCAAAGTTGCAAGAGACAAGGAGATGTTGAGATTTTCACGCAAATATCCCAAATATGGTTGGGGCCGGAATAAAGGATACGGAACAAGACAACATCAGGAAGCACTTAAAAAATTCGGGATAACGCGACATCACCGAAAGGCTTTTGTCAGTAGGTTCATTTAAGCCTTTTCTTCTCAAGTTCTATTTGGTGTTTAACCCTTTTCTGTCTTTCTTGTTTTTTCTCAGAAGGTGACCTGTAGCGCTCTTTCTCGCGAAATTCCTGAAGGAGACCAGAGTAGAGGACTTTCTTTTTAAAACGAGATATAAGTCTATCTTCTGATTCTCCTCTTTTCTTTTTGACGACGACCATTAAATTTCGCCCCCTTTCCAGCTAATGTAGATATGCACATCATATATATATCACCACTCTCTATTTTAACAGATAAGGGAAAGTTGGGAAACAACTACTCTTTTTCCAAATGATCGCCTGGAATCTAGTTAAGTAATTGCAGGGGCTAGTGAACTTTGTCAGAAACTGGTTTAGGAAGGTTTTCTCAAACTAAGATAGTCTTCGATAAGTTTCTTTGAACCTGGGGAATATTCTAACTTCTTTAATTCTTCTAAGGTTGTCCAAAGATAACGGTCGTGTTCTTCGCTTAACTTGACACGACCCGCCTTATACTGACACAAAAATCCGATTTCAATAATACGTGCGTTAAGTTCCCTACCGTCTTTTAAAATAAACCCTTTATACATAAATTCACCAACCAAAATGGGTTGCCCAATTGATATTTCTAAGCTCGTTTCTTCTTTTACTTCTCTTATTAATCCTTTCTCTAGTGATTCATTCATTTCAAGTAACCCTCCAGGCAAACCCCATCTTCCAGCCCACTCTTGTTTATCTGTTTCTGGAAATCTCATAACTAAAATTTTTCCGTTTCGCACTATGAATGCCTTCAGGCTTATTAAAAAAGTTTCTTTTTGATCTAAGTTGTAGTAATCCACTAAGCAAGAATTATAGCAGAGATAACATTTCTTATCGGCAGACTCTGTAAACTTTGTCAGAAGCTTTTCTAAGGAGAAATTGGTTCTAGTTTAAGATGAGTTTCAATTCTCTCAACTTTAGATTTCAGTCTTACGTAATCTTTGTCCAGGAAATTAACCGAATTCTTAATTTCTTCACGAACCTTTTTAAACTCTTTTTTCATTTCCCGCCCCATACTATTTACTCTTATCTCCAAATTTTTGATTCTACCAGATAATTCTCTCACATCTTCCTGGATTCTCATTCTCGCAGAGCGCAACTCGGAGCGTGAATCGTCCCTAATATTTTTTCCTTCGGCCTCAATTTCTTGCCTAACAATTTTCTTTGTTTCTGACTTAACAATTCCCCTGATTTGACTTAAATCTGTTTTTGTAAGCATGTCTTAAATATAGAACTAGAAGAAGAGAATTTCAAGATAACAAAATATATCAGCAGGGGCTAGTAAACTTTGTCAGGAACTACTTTTTGGCTAATATCTTTGATTATTTTTAATTTTGACTTCATGTAAACTTGCACAGCCCCCTGTCTCTCTTTTTCTCTATTTGCAGCCTTCACAGCAGCCTTCTTTGCTTTAGCGTATTTTTTTGAGTCTTCTGTATGTTGCCTAAGGTAATCTCGGAATGCCAGACATGTTTTGAAATTCTCACTTCCCAGGTAGGTTATATGTAAATTGAAGGTAATCATTTTACCATTTTTATTGATTTGCTTTCTCTTGTGGAAAAATCGTTCGCCTGCAACATCTCCGCCAGGGCGGTGTTCATAGCCAAGCTTCTGGACTTTTAAGGAGTATTTTTTCATCTCCCGTTTGGGGACAACCATGTAAATATCGACATAACCCTTACCGCCCAGGCCTGGCACTGCAGTGCTTCCAAAGTGTTCTATTGCCACATTGCCAATTGCTGCTTGTAATCGCTGCTTTTCACTCTCAAATAGGATTGGATAACTATTATTGTAGGGAACGAAGGTTCTCCAGCGCATGACTTATTGTATCAGAGGGTGGTGTATAAGGAGACTGTATTAATCGTAACAACCTCGGATATTTTGCAGGCCCGCCAGGATTCGAACCCGGAACAGCGATTTTGGAGATCGCGATGATACCATTTCACCACGGGCCTAAAAAGTTAAATATAGTCTGTCAAATTTTGATAAAGAGCCTGAATCTTTCTCGCAGTATCCGCAGAATAGTAGCATATTCTAACACAACCTGGGTAGCCATTCCTAATTCTTTTTCCTGTGTGTGGTTTGCGATAGCTTTTATTAAACTGTTCGAGGGAAATGTTAGTAATTTTGGACCAGTAATCTTTTTGTTCGGCGTCTTTGTGATATTCATGAATGTGAACATTGGCTCTTAGTTTGCTCTCATCAATACCAAACCCTTTTCGTAAAAGTCTTAAGAACAACCCTATCATTAGCGGATCAGAATTTGTAAATTCAAGACGATTATCGGTAAATTTGCCACCCTCTGCCCAGTAGAGGATAGAGCAATATATTTGAAGAGCCGTTTTTGATGTAGGGAGAAATTTAAGCCTGCCCTTTGCCCAAAGTTTATATTCTTGTTTTCGCCGTTCTCTTTTCTTTCTGTTTGTCCTTCTTGATTTATGTTGGCCTAAAATACCCCTTTTCGCCAACCTACTTTGGGCTTTCTTTGAAAGTTTGACATCCCTTAACCACAAAGAGGAGGTGCTCTTGGCAATTCCTAATATTATAGAAACTTCCTTAATGGAGTAGCCTTTTTGGCGGAGGTTAATAGCTTTTTGTTTAAACTCCAGAGAATATGGCATAATCTATGATATTCGGGTTTTATTGGGGCAGTCAAGAGGTAATTTTATTTAAGTTTCGTGGTTTCTTTATGAAGAGTGTTTTTACCACACCTCTTACAGTATTTTTTAAGCTGAAGTTTTCCTTCAATGTTAATTTTATTCCGAGTGGTTGCATAATTTTGACTTTTGCACTCAGAACAAACTAGTCCTATTATTTCTCGCGCTCCCTTTTTTGCCATATGAAAGGTATTTTACACTTTTGGTGCCTATTAGACAATCAATAAAATGGAGCCTGAGAGTGGATTCGAACCACCGACCCCCAACTTACCAAGTTGGTGCTCTACCCCTGAGCTACCCAGGCAAAACGAGTGCTGCGGGTAGGATTCGAACCTACGTAGCCCTTCCGGGCGCAGGATTTACAGTCCTGAGCAATTGACCACTCTGCCACCGCAGCTTGGAGCCGAGGAGAGGACTCGAACCTCCAACCTAGCGCTTACAAAGCGCTTGCTCTACCATTGAGCTACCTCGGCGTGAGTAGGTGAATTATACCAAAAAACGGAAAGGAGTTGAAGCTAAAATTTGAGGACCCTGCGTCAAGGGCTTTCGGTTGAGAAATTTTCCCCGGATGAATCCAGGTGGGTAGGCTCAGCTTAACCCCACGGGGCTAAGCAATTTGCCCTCCCAGAGTGCTTTTCGGTGAGGAAAAAGCTCTTCCGAAAATACCCCTTAGCAGGGTCATATACATTTTACCAGGTGAGTCAACAGGGTTGTCAAGCAAAATCTATATTATTGGACTGCCGGGGATAAGTATTCCTGCGAGAAAACTGATAACTGGCCAAAGAACTAGGCTTATAAAGGACATGCCTCCAAAGATTGGGAAAATAAGAAAAAGCAGAATAAATATTCCATATCGCCTTAAAAACACATCGGCTTCATAAGCTTCCTTTTGGGGGAGCAAGCCCATCAAAATTTTACCGCCGTCAAGGGGGTGTATCGGTAGAAGATTAAAAATTGCCAAAGCTATATTAATCAGAATAAGATAGCTGAGAAAACTTGAAAAAAATAGAAGGGGAGAAAAAGGCGTTGATATGATTCTAAGGACTAGTGCCGCAGTCGTTGCCAAAGCAAAATTAGATAGTGGTCCGGCTAAAGAGATTAAAGCTGAGTCGCGTCGGGGGTTGGCCAGATTATATGGATCATACCTTACTGGTTTTGCCCAACCAAAAATTATTGGGAATCTAAGTAGTATTAGCATTAGAGGAAAAAGAACTGTCCCGTATAAATCAATGTGTGCCAAAGGATTTAAGGTCAGCCTGCCCATTAAACGGGCAGTGGGATCTCCGAGTCTGTCTGCCATCCATGCATGGGCTGCCTCGTGGATAGTGATTGCCAAAAGAAAGGCAATGATTAATGATGGTAAAGATATTGCAACCATAGAATTTGAGTAGATGCTTTCTAAATAGTATAATCGAACACAACTTAAAGCTCAAAGGAGTTTAACTATCATGGCATACGTTTGCGAAATCTGCGATAAAAAAACTGTTACTGGACGTAGTCAGCGACACAAAAGAGGTGTTGCGGGTAAGCGTTGGAGAAAAAGAGCACCAAAGACCTCTCGGCTTTTTAAACCCAACTTGCAAAAAGTAAGTTTAAAGATTAATGATGAAAAAAAGAGAATGCGTTTATGTACAAAATGTATTAAAAGAATCAAAAAATACGGCTCAATAGGTTCTTACTCAAATATTACCTTAGGATAACCTTCTCTGAATTGCTTCCAGGAAACAGGATTTTTGCCTTCTAGTTGGATTTCATCAAGAATAAGTTTGCCATTTTCAAGATGGGCTTTTAGAATTTTTAGGCGCTTGGTGGTGTTAGCGAACGTAACGTGAGTCCAAGCCAGAGGCCAAGGTTGCATGGCACGAATGAAGCTATCCAAGGTATTGGGGCCAGGGAATAGTGAATACTTTTTGATGAAAGGAATTTTCCACCTCTCTTTAGTGGTTTTGCCTGCCAGGGCAGCAGCGAGATATTTAGGAGGAATAAAGGCGTGTTCCTTTTTAATTTGGGTTGTGTAGACTGCTTTGTCGTGCTCTTGCTTTCTTGGGGTAATTTCCCCTTTTAAATAATGAGACAGAAGTTCAACAAGAATCTTGGCCGACCTTTCAAAAAGGCGCTTTCTTAATATTTCAGTCGTATCTTTTGCTTGAACTCCTTCGGTGAATTGAGAAATTATCAGTCCATGGTCAACTTCTTCGTCGAGTTTAATAATTGTTACTCCGGTTTCTTTGTCGCCTGAGACAATGGCTGCTCGGGCCGGTGAGGCGCCTCTGTATTTGGGAAGAAGCGAGGGATGAACGTTTAGTATTCCGTGAGTGAACAGGTTGATTATTTCTTTCGGAATAATTTGGCCAAAAGAGGCAAGTACTCCTATGTCTGCTGAAACATTTTCCTCAAGAAGCTTTTTGCAATGGTAATAAACAGGAATTTTCCTTTCGTGGGCCCATTTGTCAACAGGGGAGTAAGTTAAAACTTTTTTACGGCCAACAGGCTTCGGACTTTGGGTAACAACAGCAACAATCGGAGATATTCCGGACTTGCTTTTAAAAGTTTTGTGTAAAGATGTCAGGACAGGAAGAATATATTCAGGAGTGCCAAAAAAAACAATTCTCATAAAATCAAATCAACTTTTTCCCACTCATTTGCTTCCAATTTGTAAAGCGGCTTTTTTTGTTCCAAAAGCCTATCGACAAAAAGCACCCCATTGAGATGGTCAATTTCGTGCTGGATAATTTGAGCCGGGAGGTTTTCAAAAGTTTCTACCTTTTCTTTTCCTTCAGGGGTTAAATATTTAACCTTAATCTTTTTAGCTCTTTTTAGTGGGCCATAAAAATGGGGAACAGATAAACATCCTTCCATTACCTGTTTATTTTCCTTTTCGTTTTTTTCTTTTGAAATACTTATTATTTCCGGATTGATAAATATTTTTAGTTCGTCATGAACTCTTATGACAAATATTTTTAAATTTTTACCGATTTGAGGAGCGGCCAAACCTACTCCCTCCGGTTCTTTTTTGGCGATAAGGGTTTCTTTCAGGTCAGTAATTAAAGAAAGTATCTTTTTATCAACTTTTTTGACCGCTTTTGACTTCTTTCTTAATATTGGATCATCAGCTTTTAGAATTTTCTTAATCATTTAGAGTTCCTCCAATTGTTGTCTAACCAATTCATCTTTGGGATCAATCTTTTCAAGTATATATTCAAGCTCTGCTTTTGCTTTCTTTGTTTCACCCTGGTCAGCGTAAAGAAGGCCCAATGCCAGTCTAGCATTTCTATAATTTGGCTTTAATTCAATCGTTTTTTGCAAGGTTTCGATAGCAGCGTCTAATTCGCCGATCCGAGCATGGGTTAGACCCAAATTATAATAAAGTTTTGCATCAGTCGGAGCCAGTTCAATTGCATCAGTAATCACTTCTCTGGCGCTAAAAAGATAGACCGAGTCAAAAGTTGACAATTTTATAAAAAGATTACCTCGGCTTCTTCTTAAGTTTATATTTCTTGGAGAAAGGGCGATCGCCTTATCTGATTCGGCAATGGCGACTAACATAAAATCGTTTGCCAACTCATTATCGTCTGTTTCAAAAAGGGCAAGGGCCAGACCGGTCGAAGACTGGGATTTCTCATCCCAGTAGATGGCCTCTTTTGGTGATAGCTTGATTGCTTTTTCTAACTTTTCTCTTCCTGTTTTATAATCTCCCCGGTCATTTTCAAGTTTCCCGCGGGTATAAAAAATATCGGCGGACCAATATTTTGCAAGAGAGTATAGAGCTAGAAGAGTAAGAAAACAGAGGATTATTATGGCGGAAGTTTGTGGTTTTGAGATCTTGGCTATTTCCTGTTTTCCTATTCTTTTGCTTTTCTGCTCTAAAGATATGGCCATGGCTGGGAACAAGAAAAATTGAAGGGCAATGGGTACCACGGAGAAGCCAAAAAAGTTGGTTACCAGGATAGAAACAAAACCCGACAAGAAGGCTAGTGGAAGGTATCCGTTTTTGCGTACTAACAAGCAAACAATACTTATAGCTAGAAAACCGTACGAGAGCAATCCAATCGTTCCAGTAGTTGCCGCAAGATTTAAGTACTCGTTGTGCGCTTTATTGTAAAGAAAATCCCACTCGGAAACTAAATTATGCTCAACAGGCCTAAAGTTGTAATAAGAGTAGGCAAAGGTTTCTATACCTGAGCCGAGAATTGGATAGTTTTTCCAGATATCAATGGCTCCGGTCCAAACAATTTTTCTTATTTCTCCAGATTCTGTTCCGCCAACTTCTAATGCCGGTGCGGTTGGAGCGACTTGTTGTGGAGTGATTTGTGGACGTCTCAATATTTTATTGAGGTTTGGGGTCCAAGGAGTGCCAATCGCCAAGACAAGGATTATAAATAATGAATTGAGAATTAAGAATTTTTTGGAAAGAGTAGTTTTCAGTGAATCCCTGTGTTTTAATAAAGGCCAATAGACTAGTCCCCAAAATATTAAATAGGCGGCGGCAAATCCCAACAAACCGGATCGGGATTTAGTGTAGAGGAGAGTTAAGAAAAATAAGGTAGATACTCCTATCCAAATCCAATAATTTTGAATTTTGAATCTCTTAATTTGTTTGAGAATTGGAAACTGGAAATTGGATATTGTAAAAGCCCATGTTAGCGGGATTAATGCTACCAGCCAGCCAGCCAGCCAGTTAGGTTGCCCTAAGGTTGAAAACACCCTGTTTTGGACATCTTGAACCCAAATATCTTTATCAATACCAAAGTGTTCAAGCACTCCATAGATGGAGACCAAAACAGCTGAGGTCAGAAGAAAGAAAATTGCTTTTTTAGTTTTTTTCCTATCCATATTTGAAACATAGGCCCAATAGAGGATTGAATAGGAGATAGAGGAGAGGAGTCCACCATGGAAGCGTGAATAATAACCAAAAATAGAGGTGCGAAAATCGATGGAAGTAATAGTTGAAAGAATTTGAGAGCCCAAAAATATAAGTAGAGGAATGTCTAACATTGTGCGACGAAAGACAATCTTTCTTTTAAGAATTATTTTGATTAGCCATGAAGAGACAATCAAAGCAGTTAGTCCGTAAGTCAGAACCATTTTGTTAAACTCAAAAAGTTCTGAGGTTCTAGGAAATAATACCAAAGGCACGAAGAAAAAAAGGACATAGAAGAAAAAAGGCAGCCATTTGGCAAACCAAAGAAACATAGTACCTTAATTTACACTAATTTGCTCTTTGCAACAATTTTTCTTCAGGTTATACTTGTTCACCATGATTAATCGTCTCTTTGGGTTTTTCTCACACGATATAGGTCTGGACTTGGGTACGGCCAATACCCTTGTTTGGGTGCGCGGAAAAGGGATTGTTATAAGAGAACCCTCGGCTGTGGCAAGGCACAAAAAAACCAAAGAAATTCTTGCCATTGGTGCCTCAGCCAAGAAAATGCTCGGTAGAGCTCCGAAAACCATTGAAACAATAAGGCCTTTAAGAAATGGTGTCATTGCTGACTTTGATGCCACGGCGGCAATGCTTGAACATTATGTTAAAAAGGTACATGAGTCAGGTACAGTTATTCCGAAAATTCCTCGCCCCAGAGTTGTTGTTGGTATCCCTTCCGGAGTTACTGAGGTTGAACGACGGGCGGTTGCTGATGCCACTGTGGCTGCGGGAGCAAGAGAAGCTAATCTGATAGAAGAACCTATGGCGGCTGCTATTGGAGCAGACTTGCCGATTGAAAGCCCTGAAGGAAAATTTGTTGTTGATATTGGCGGTGGTACTACGGAAATGGCAGTCATTTCTTTGGGTGGGATTGTTTTGGGCCGCTCAATCAGAGTTGCCGGGGATGAGATGGATGAGGCGGTAGCCAATTACGTAAGACTTAAATACTCCCTTCTTTTAGGAGAGGAAACTTCCGAGGAAGTGAAAATAAGCATTGGTTCAGCCGGATCTGGGCCTGAGAAATTTCATGTTGTCAGGGGTAGGGATCTTGAAAGCGGTTTGCCGAAATCAATCAAGCTTTCAAGTTCTGAGATCCGAGAGGCGCTAGCTCCAATAGTCCAAGAGATTATAGGAAATATTGCTGAAACTCTTGAGGAGACTCCGCCAGAGCTTATTTCTGATATCATGGAAAAAGGAATTATTATGGCGGGAGGAGGCTCTCTTTTACTAGGAATAGATAAAAAGGTGGCAGAGGAAATAAGAATGCCGGTTTGGATAGCAGATGACCCCATAACTTGCGTTGTCAGGGGATGCGGTAAGTTATTAGAAGACACTTCGCTTCTTAGAAAAATAAAAATTACAAAAGGGCTATGAAACAGAGTTGGCTTGCCTGGTTTTTAAGGGGTGTGCTTATCTTAGGATTTTTGATTTTGATTGGGAGATTGATTGAGCTTCAAATTATTAAAGGTAAATATTTTAAGACCCTAGCTGAAGGAAACAGGATAAGACGACTGCCTATTGCGGCGCCAAGAGGGCAAATTTTGGCAAGAGGTGGGGAACTTTTGGTGGGCAACAAAGAGGTTAAAAAAAGAGTTGTCTTTAACCCCAAAGAGGGTTTTCAAAAACTGGATGATATAACCAATGTTCCTGAGGATGAATTGATTTCCGAGCCGATTAGAGATTATAAACTTGGTGCTTCCTTGGCTCACGTAACGGGGTATTTAGGAGAAGTAAATGAAACGGAGGTTGGCAAAGTTGACCCAGAATGTCCTGAAAAAGGGCCAAAAAGAATTGGGGCATTGACCGGTCGGACGGGATTGGAGGAGTTCTATGAATGCAAACTCAACGGCATTGATGGGGAGGAGCTGGTTGAAGTTGACTCGTTAGGGCGGCGAATTAGAACCTTAGGAAAAAGAGAGCCAATCCCCGGCCAGGATCTTAAAACCAAAATAGATTTTAATTTACAGAAAGAGGTAGCAAAAGCAATGGAGGACAAAAAAGGTGCCATTGTCATAACTGACACAAAAGGAGAGGTTTTAGCGCTTTATTCTTCTCCATCTTTTGACCCGAATTTGTTTGTAAAAGGAGGAGAGAGTAGTCAAATACAAGCTGTTTTGAAAAACAAAGATTTACCTCTTTTTGATCGAGTGATTAGCGGAAGCTTTGCCCCAGGGTCGGTTTACAAACCAGTGGTTGCTGTCGCCGCCCTTGAGGAAGGAGAAATTGATGAAAACTTTATTTATGAAGATACTGGCCAAATTGAAATAAAGACGCCTTACGGCGACTTCACTTATTCTAACTGGTACTTTAACCAATACGGCGGAACAGAGGGTGAAATTGATTTGGTCCGAGCCATTGCCCGTTCCACCGATACCTTTTTTTATAAATTAGGAGAGTTCGTCGGAATTGACTCTCTTGTTGAATGGTCTCATAAATTCAACCTAGGAAAAAAAACACAAATTGATTTATCAGGCGAGGCGGAAGGGCTTGTTCCAACTCCAGAGTGGAAAAAGAGAGTAAAAGGCGAATCTTGGTTTTTAGGAAATACATATCATATGGCTATTGGCCAGGCCGATCTGGCTTTGACTCCTTTGAGCGTTAACACGGCCATTTCAGTTATCGCTTCCGAAGGTGAACTTTGTCCTCCTAAAATTAGCCAGACACCAGAATGTTCTGGTCTAAACCTTGACAGAAAAAACCTGGATCTTGTTAGAGAAGGTATGGTTGGAGCTTGCAGTCAAGGAGGAACAGGTTTTCCCTTTTTTGATTTTGAACCACAGGTTGCTTGTAAAACAGGAACAGCCGAGACAAACGAAGAGGAAAAAACCCATGCCTGGTTTACTGTTTTTGGACCAGCAGAGGAACCAGAGTTAGTTTTGACAGTTTTGGTAGAAAAAGGAGGGGAAGGATCTCGAGTGGCAGCGCCAATTGCCCGAGAAATTTTTGACTATTGGTTCGGACACCCAAGATGAAAGAAGGAATTTACAAACGGCATTGGAAAGATAAGACTTACCCAGAGAACCTTTTGGCATTACCAGAGAATGAAAGACCAGAGCTTCTTTATATTTCTGGGAAGATTAAAAAGTCGGACAGGAAAGCTGTCGCTATAGTAGGATCAAGAAAAACAACAACTTATGGTCGAAAAATGGCAGAAAAGTTTGCCAAAGAACTGGCCGAAAACAACATTACCATTGTCTCAGGTTTAGCTCGCGGTATTGACACGGTGGCTCATACAGAAGCTTTAAGGGCTGGCGGTAGAACAATAGCAGTCATGGGATGTGGTTTGGATATTATTTATCCACCAGAAAATAAACTTCTTGCCAAAAAGATTAGGGGAAATGGGGCCTTGGTCTCAGAGTTTTCTCTCGGAACAAAACCTCATGCTAAAAATTTCTTGACCAGAAACAGAATAATTTCAGGACTTTCCTTAGCAGTTTTAGTGGTGGAGGGAGCTGAAAGAAGCGGGACTTTATCCACCGCGGCTTGGGCGGCCAGTCAAGGAAGAGAGGTTTTTGCTATTCCCGGACCGATAAATTCTCCTCTATCGGCGGCACCGCTTTTTTTGATAGAAAATGGAGCCCAAATTGCCAGAAGCCCAAAAGACATACTTGACATGGTCATATAGAATGGGTTTTATTTAAGAGATATGGATTTAGTTATTGTTGAAAGCCCTACGAAGGCGAAAACTCTTTCCCGTTTTTTGGGGAAAGAGTATGAATTGGAAGCAACAATGGGTCATATAAAAGATTTGCCTAAGACTAAACTGGGAATTGATGTCGAGAAGAATTTTAAACCCGAATACGTTTTAATAGAGAAAAAAGTAGAGGCAATTGAAAAAATAAAAAAAGCGGCAAAAAAAGCTGGCAAAATTTATTTAGCCACAGACCCTGATCGTGAAGGAGAAGCCATAGCGGCGCATGTTAAGGATGAACTTGACAACAAGCAGATTTCCAGAATTGTTTTCCACGAAATTACCAAGACGGCTGTTGAAAAGGCAATTAAAAATCCTCGTGCCATAGACAAGAATTTAGTAGAAGCCCAAATAAGCAGGCGTGTTTTAGACAGGCTGGTTGGCTATAAGCTTTCCCCCCTTCTTTGGAAAAAGATAAGACGTGGTCTTTCGGCCGGTCGAGTTCAGTCTGTTACCGTGAGGTTAATAGTTGAACGCGAACGCGAAATTGAGAAGTTTAAACCAGTTGAGTATTGGGAAATATTTTGTGAACTTAAGACGCCCCGAGCTGAACAACTTGTTGTTAAACTTATAAAAATTGATGAGAAAAAGGCGGAGATTAATAACAAGAAAACGGCGAGGAAGATCGTCTCTGATCTCAAAAAAGCTGACTATAAAGTTTCTGATGTTAAAAAGCGAGAGGTTAGAAGAAATCCTTACCCGCCTTTCACTACCTCGACCATGGCCCAGGGTGGTGCTAGACTCTTTTTCTGGTCGGCAAAGAAAACAATGTCTGTCGCCCAGAAGCTCTACGAAAAAGGGCTGATAACTTACCACCGAACCGATTCAGTCCATGTCGCCCAGTCCGCGGTCGAGAGATCCAGAAGCTTTATTCAGAAAGAGTACGGTGAGAAATATGTACCGGAGGAACCAAGAGTTTATAAAACGAAGGCAAAAGTTGCCCAGGAAGCCCATGAAGCGATACGACCAACTAAAATAACAAAAACCGCAATTCAGGATTCAGGCGCGAAGAAAGATGAAGGGATGCTATACGGTCTTATCTGGAAAAGATTTGTGGCCAGCCAGATGGCTACCAGTATTTACGACGAGACAGTCATTGAGATTCTGGCAAAACAATATTTGCTCCGAGTTAGCGGGCAAATAATGAAATTTGATGGTTGGAGAAAGGTCTTGGCCAGCAAGAAGGAAAATGGAACGGCTCAATTGCCCGAAGTATCTGTCAACGAGGTGCTTCAGTTGATTAAAGTTAATTCCGATCAGAAATTTACCGAACCACCGGCCCGATTTAATGAAGCCTCTCTTATTAAAACCCTAGAGAAATTGGGAATAGGAAGACCTTCTACTTATGCTCCAATTATTTCAACCATTCAGTTTAGAAATTATGTGGAGAAGAAAGAGGGACGGTTTTATCCGACTCCCGTAGGTGTCGCAGTTAATGATTTTCTGATTAAAAACTTTCCGAATGTTTTTGAATATCAATTTACTGCAGAGATGGAAGATGATTTGGACAAAATAGCAAATGGTAAAAGCGAATGGGAAACATCTATAAAAAAGTTTTGGAATCCTTTTGAGAAGAAACTCAAAGACGTTGAGAAGAAAAGTAAGAGAGTGAAGATTGAAACAGAAAAATTAGGCAAAAAATGCCCGAAGTGCAAAAAAGGCGAGTTGGTAATAAGAATCGGTCGCTTTGGGAAGTTTATTTCTTGTTCAAGATTTCCCGATTGTGATTATACAGAAAAATATGTTGAAAAAATTGGTATGAAGTGCCCGGATTGCAAGAAAGGGGACGTTATTGTTAAAAAAACCAGAAAGGGAAGACAATTCTTTGGCTGTTCTCGCTATCCGGATTGTGAATTCGCTTCATGGAAAAATCCCAAAGTGAAAAAGAAAAAATCAAAGTGATTTTTGTAGAAGTTACTGATTTTTGTATTTTTGCACCCTGTTAAATTTGTATTCAAGCTTGATTCCAGCCTTTTTGAACATTTTCTCAGAATCTTCACCTATATGGTAGCGTTTCTCACAATATACTCTTTTGATACCAGAGTTTATCAAAAGCATAGTGCAGACTCTGCAAGGTGTCATCCTGCAATATACAGTAGCCCCCTCTATTGAGGCACCTCTTTTGGCGGCTTGACAAATCGCATTTTGTTCGGCGTGGACGGTTCTGACACAGTGCTGAGTTGTATTACCATCTTCATGAATTAGTTTTTTTATTTGGTGACCGACATCGTCACAATGAGGAAATCCAGCCGGTGAGCCAACGTAGCCTGTTGCCAAGATTTGTTTGTCTTTGGCTATTACACAACCGCTTCTTCCTCTGTCACACGTACCTCTCTTAGAAATAGCGTTGGCCACTTCCATGAAGTAACCATCCCACGTTGGCCTCTTGTACTTCTTTTTTTTACTTTTCGATCTCATTTTTTATTTCTTTAATTTGTTTTTTCAAGAATTTCAAGTCTTTGGTATTTAAGATAGTATAACCCGCCATGGCAATAGGACCACCCTTGTCTAGATTTTCAATTTCAGCAAAATCACGCGCTTTTGCTTCCTTCTTTGTAAATGGCCTATGCCTTAAATCAGTGTCCGTTTTCGGCATTATCCTTTTTGAGATCCTTTCGTATCGCAATTTTGGCGGAGCATAAACGGCAATGACAGTTAACTTTTTACCAAAATGTTTTTTGAGCATCTTATATTCAGCAAAACTATAAAGACCGTCGGCGATTACATCTCCTTTTTTAATCAATCTATCAAACTTCGGCAAATTTAAAATTGCGGTAGCGGCCATACCGTGTTTTTTCCGGAGATTTTCTCTAATTTTTCTTTCATTAACCTCGGTCGGTTTCAATCCTTGTTTTTTAACTTCATCAAGAACTATTTGACCAAATCTTACGAATTGATATCCTTTTTTGACAAAGTAATCAGAAACAATACTTTTGCCGGCACCACAAAGCCCAGCGACACAGACTATCTTGTTTTTGTCCATTGGTTATACTATAAAAGGAAAAACAGTCCTTGCAAACCACCTAAAAAGTTTGTATAAAAGGCCTATGTCAGCAAGTCTTCCCAAGAAATTTCCATTTCCATACAAGCCCGAGAAATTCACTAAAAAAGAAAAAGCAATTTTGTCCCGATTTTTTACAAACACCGATAAACCGGTCTTCGCAATTTTTGGTTTACCCCAAGAAGTAGTTGGAGCATTGTTTTCAAGATATAGCAGGACTGATAAAAGTATAAGAAGAGTTTTTTTGGATGAATTTTGGTCATCTGAAGATTTGGGAATTGGTGGAAAAAGATTAGAAAAAGCGCGTGCCAGAACTCAAGACTTTTACAGAAGGGTTTTTGCAGAATTTGGGGATGACTCCGTTATTCAAATGGGAAGTGTTCATGTTGCTTTTGAGTTTGTGTCTCAAATTGCCGCTAAAGCGATAGAAGATGGGAGAATTGCCGCTGCCTATATGGAAAAGTCAACAAGATATGTCGACTTTGGCAACAAATCGAGTGACCACTATCTTTATATGGAGGTTCCGGAAATTATGGAATCAGAGTTTGCTGAGGAATTCATAAAATGGAATGAGTCTTTATTTGACGCTTACGTAAAACACCTTTCAACGACCAAAAGATTTCTTGAGAAAAAATATCCGCTTTCAAAGGGAGAAAAAGACAAAGCTCGGAGAGCGTATGAACGAGCACTGAAGGCTAAAACTTTGGATACAATTAGGGTTTTTCTACCTACGACGACCGCTACTAATTTAGGCGCGCATTTTTCCGGGCAGGCGGCTGAGAATACTCTTAACAAGATGATTGCCTCGCCTTATTCTGAAGTTCGGCTTCTAGGCAAAATGGCTCTTGAAGAATTGATAAAAGTTTCTCCAAGTTTTTTCCAGCATGTTGATCATCCTTATGGTAAGCGAACGAGGAGTTATTTCCGAGATGTTAGACAGCAACAAGAAGGAGCTGTAAAAGAAATGATAGACCGAATTAATAAAAGTCCAGGGGGAAAGGCGGTCCAGTTGGTTGATTGGGACAAAGATGCAGATGTTAAATTGGCTTCTCAAATAATATATACAGCCCAGAGATATAAACGTCGTTCCAAAGCAGCAATATTGGCTTGGGCTAAAAAGCTTAGCAAGAAAAAACTGCAGGAGATAATTATTTCTTCAATGCCAGATAGAAGCGCCCAAGGTTTAAATAGAAGACACAAATTGCCTCGTGCCTTTGAGCATGTTTTCGCAGAGGTAGAATTTGATGTTAATTTTGGGATATTTCGTGACTTGCAAAGGAACAGGATGAGCTCGACCGAAAGACAGGCTTTAGGTGCTGAAAAGGTATCTATACCCAGGGAGTTTAGAGAAAGAGGGATGACCAAGGTTTTGAGAGACTATATGAAACACGTCGCTTGGACAAGGAAACTTCACCGAAAGATTTCTAAAAGCAAAGACCCAAACTTAGCGAGGGCGGCAGAATATGTAACTATTTTTGGCAACAAGTTAAGATTTAATGTTAGAGCTAATATTAGACAGTGGGTATTTTTTGCAGAGTTAAGAACAATAGAAGGAGGACACCCGTCGTACCGCCACGCTTTGCAAGAGGCCACGAGGCAGATTATTAAAGCTATGCCATTTTTAAAATCCCTGTTTGCCCACGTTGACTGGAAAAAAAATTATGAATTGGGAAGATTAAAAGCAGAAATCAGAACTCAGCAAAAACCTACAGCAGGGAAACTTAAAGTACGGCCTTTGCGCATTGGGATAATAGGTGCGGTGTCTTCCGGAAAAACAGCCTTGGCTGATTTGACAGGAAAAAAGTGGGGTATAAAGCCAATCGAGGAGAGATTTCGGGAGAACCCTTATTTACCGGATTTTTATGCGAATCCAAGAAAGAACGGTATTAGCTTTAAATGTCAATCTCATTTTTTGGACTTGAAAGCAGAAGATATGGCAGTTTCTACTTTAGAGCTGGAAGAGTATCAAGTAATTTCATCCACAACTGAATTAATAGAAATTTTTGTGCCTCCAATAGAGATGGACGTTCTTTACGCAAAAGTACAGCATGATATGAAGATGATGAATGACCGGGAATGGGATATGTATAAATGGGCATATACTTTTTTAAAACGAGGCGTAATAATTGGTACCGATTTGGATATCGTCCTAAACGCACCCCCTGATGTTTTGTATACAAGGATAATAGATGAGCGGGGAAGAGATTTTGAGCAACGGGAGTTTTTTGAGAATAATCCGGACTATTTGCCGAGGTTAGCCACGGCTGTTTCCGTTTGGGGATGGATGAAAAAGGAAGCAGGGGAAAAACCTATTATTCTAATAGATTCGGCCAGTAATAATTTTGTTAGTAACGCAGGAGATAAAGAAAGGATTTTGGAGCAAATAGAAAATGAGATTGCGGATTTCTTATCAAAGAATCCATGCGGAAAAGATGGTGTACAATTTATTATTCCTGATTTTTTGAAAGTAAAATGAAAAAAGGAAAATTTATTGTTATCGAAGGAACAGATGGGCGCGGCAAAGCAACCCAGCTTAAATTACTTCATAAACGCTTAAAAAAAAATACTGACAAAATTCTTTTGGCAAACTTCCCGCGCTATTACGATTCTGTTTGGGGGAAAATGGTTGGTGATTTTTTGGTAGGGAAATATGGCAAATTTGATGAAGTAGACCCCCACTTAACAGTTTTGCCTTACATGATTGACCAGTACACATGGAGTAGAGATATTGGCAAGCCATGGATTGAAAAAGGGGGAACAATTTTAGCTGACCGTTATTTCACCTCAAATGTTCATCAAATTGCTAGACTTAAAACAAGGACAAAAAAAGAATTTCGAGATTGGTTGTGGCCAGCTGGCTATAAAGGTCTAAAAATCATGCGACCAGATTTAGTTGTTTTCCTAGACGTTCCACCAGAAATTACAAAAAAGCTTAACTTACAAAAAACAGAAAGATTGTATTTAAAAGGTAGAAAACAAGATCTTGCTGAAAGAAATTGGGAACACCAAAAATTAGCACACAGGGAATATCTAAGAACAGTTAATGATAATTCTTGGTGGGTGAAAGTTCTTTGCACTTCGCATGGTAAAATTGATTCCATTGAAACAATCCATGAGCGTGTTTGGGAAGTTATTTCAAAAAAATTTGGATTTAAATAAACAATGAACAAAATACTTTCTTTGATCAAACAGGAAGAAAAGCGACAAGCGGAAACATTAATGATGATTCCGTCTGAAAATTATGCCAGTAAAGAAGTTAGGACAGCTGCTGGTAGTGTTTTTTCTAACAAGTATTCAGAAGGTTATCCAGGGAAACGATATTACCAAGGGAACAAGGTGGTTGATGAGGTAGAAAATTTTGCGATAGAACAAGCCAAGAAACTATTTAAAGTTCCCCACGCTAATGTTCAACCCTATTCAGGCTCTCCTGCTAATTCAGCTGTTTTATTCGCCTTAATAGAATCTGGTGAAAAAATAATGGGGATGAAGCTTGCCGCTGGAGGCCATTTAACTCATGGTCAGCCTAAAATTACATTTTCCGGTCGGTATTTCCAATCTGTCCAATTTGGTGTTGATAAAAATGGACTGCTTGATTACGAAGCCATTGCCAAGTTGGCAAAAGAAGAAAAACCAAAAGTAATGATTATTGGAACAACGGCCTATCCTTTGGCTTTTGACTGGAAACGGTTTGGTCAGATTGCTGATTCGGTGGGTAGCTGGTTGGTAGCCGATATTGCCCATGTAGCAGGATTAATTATTGCCCAAACATATCCATCACCAGTTGATCATGCTCATATTATTACGACAACTACTCATAAAACTCTTCGTGGCCCAAGAGGGGCGATGATTATGGCGACAAAGAAAGGATTAGAAAAAGATTCTGAATTAGGAGTAAAGATTGATAGGGCTGTTTTTCC
>SDBU01000955.1_pt1 | contig 42193 bp, 37 predicted proteins | sample 2277071 | NCBI WGS metagenome assembly SDBU01 (sample SAMN10397929, study PRJNA504765) | marine sediment metagenome | isolation source: marine sediment core GS08_GC12, 126 cmbsf | place: Arctic Ocean: Gakkel Ridge, Loki's castle | collected 2008
ACTTTTTAAAAAAAGATTATTTTTTTTCAATTGTTACTAAAATTCTCTTTTTTTTCCCTGCTCCAAAAAGTAAAAAAGTGTTGTTTATGAGATCTTTTTCTGAAATTATACTTAAAGGATCTAACACCTTTTTATTGTTTAAATAAGCGCCGCTATTTTTAACGAGTCTTAAAGCTTCGGATTTTGAAGAAGTAAGCCCTATATGACATGCAATTTCTGTATATTTTTTTCCTATAATATCAGAAAAAGCAACTTTAATATTTGGCATATCTTTTGAGATCTGTTTTAAAGTCTCATAATCTAAACTAGAATCAGCGCCGGGTTTAGCTGCTTTAGTTACATCTTGAGCAATTTTTAAACCCTCTTTTCCGTGAATAATTTCTGTAACTTCTTTTGCTAATATTTTTTGCGCTGTATTTGGTTTGTAAGAAGATTTGCCCATTTGACTTTCAAGATCTAAAATATCTTCCAAAGATAAAAATGTAAGCATTTTTAAAAGTTTTATAACATCTGTATCAGGCACTCTGATTAGGTATTGATAAAAATCGAAATAAGATAATTTTTTTTCATCTAACCAAACAGCTCCTCCTTCTGTTTTACCAAATTTTTTACCATCTGATCTTGTGAGCAGAGGAAATGTCATTCCATAGACTGTTTTATGGGTTAGTTTACGAATAAGCTCAATTCCAGCTGTAATATTTCCCCATTGATCAGATCCACCTATTTGAAGAGTGATATTTGAGTGTTTATAAAGATGGTAGTAATCATATGATTGCAAAATTTGATAAGAAAACTCTGTAAAGCTCATCCCCTCATGAGATTCCATTCTAAGTTTTACACTCTCTTTAGCAAGCATAGGTCCTATTCTAAAATATTTACCGATATCTCTTAAGAAATCTGTAAACTTTATCTTTTCAAACCAATCATTGTTATTAACAATTTGAATATCTTTTCCTAAAACTTTTTCTAAAAAAGTTCTGATAGAAGATATGTTTTTTAAGATTATTTTATCATCTAAAAAGGGTCTCTCTAGACTTTTTCCTGAAGGATCGCCTATTCTTCCTGTAGCTCCACCAATTAAAGCATAAGCCTTATGACCATACTTTTTTAGCCACGAAAGAGCCATTACTCCAACTAAATGCCCTATATGCAAACTATCAGCTGTTGGATCAAATCCTACATAACAAGATATTGGCTTGTTAACTATCTCTTTCAGCTGTTTGTCGGATAGCTGATCTATAAAATTTCTTTTTTGTAAAACTTCTATAACATTTGTCATGATTTAAATAATATATCCTTATTTCGTAGTAATTAATAAGGCTACAATAGATTTTTTTTTAGATCAAGAAGCTAAAAAAATTATATATCAGTAAAAAGGGCATCTATAAGATAAATGCATAGGTGAAAAAAACGTTTCACAATATCAAAAATCATAATTAGCCCTTTTCAAGCTCTTTTATTGAGCTGCAATAGTTCTATCTTTTAAACTTTTTGCTTTGTCTTTTTGAGGTTGAATAAAAGTTTTTGCATTTAGAACTCTTTCAGCAAATTTTGCTACTCTAGTAGAACTCTTAGCAGGATTTTGATTATTATCAAAAAGAGATAAAGATCCTTTTCTTACAAAAACTCTTAGCTCTGCTTGCCGAGCTATTTGATCTTGAATCTTGACTATTTGTTCATCTAAGTTTTTTTCTGTTAGATTTTCATCTTGCTCATTTAATCTTTTCTCTAGTTTTTCTCTTGTTCTGGTTATTCTTTCACTTTCTTCAGCAAGAGCCTTTTGATTATCCGTTGGCAATTTTTTGTTATCTTCTGGAAATCTCCTAACACTTAAACTATCACCCATACTATTTTCTCCTGGCTTTGTTAAGCACAAATTTTAATTTATACAAAAAAAAAATATATATCAAAGAAAATATTTAAGATATGAATTCTAGCTCAGCTTTTTCATTGGCAACTATAACGGTATCTGCAAGATCTATAAAGAGCCCTGTCTCTATAACACCAGGTATAGAAATGATATTTTTATGGGCTAAATCAGGATCATCTAATAGATGAGAAAGTTTTAGATCTAAAATGTAATTTTTATTATCAGTTAAAAGAAAATTTCCCTTTTCATCCCTTCTATAATCCGAATGGTAGCCTAGTTTTTCTAATTCAAGTTTTGTTAAATTACTTGCAAATGCAACCACTTCAACAGGAAGTAAAACTTTTCCTAATTTATTGACTCTCTTTTTTTCTTCTATCATTATGATAGTTTTTTTACTAAATTTCGCTAAGATTTTTTCTTTCAAAAGAGCAGCGCCTCTGCCTTTTATCATCTGTTTTTTTTGATCTACTTCATCGGCGCCATCTATATAGATATCTATATGATCTATTTTATCGATATCAATTAGATCTATGTTTAATTTTTTTGCAAGAGCCTCCGATGCATTAGATGATGCTATTGCTTTAATGGCTAGAGATTTTTCACATCTTTTTGCTAAGGATTCAATAAAAAAGGAAGCAGTAGTTCCTGTTCCAAGGCCTACTATAGATCCGCTTTCTACTAAATTCGCAGCGGCCTCAGCTAGATGTTTTTTGGCTTCACTCATTAAAAGTATCTTTTTTTCATCAATACTTAATATTAAATTTATTGCTCGCTAAAGTCAAGATAGCATTGATAGCATTTTGAGCATCATCGCCTTCAGCTTCGATTTTAATTTTAGCGCCTCTATTTGCTGCTAACATTAAAATTCCGAGTAGAGATTTAGCATTTACAGAGTAGTTTCGATAAAATAATTTTATTCTAGAGTTAAAAGAAGATGAACATTTTACAAGTTCCGTAGATGGCCTTGTATGAAGTCCTTTTTCATTTTTAACGACAAAAGTAGCTTTAAATGCTTTTTTTTGATGCTTCATTATAATTTAATTTCTAAATGTCTTATAACTCAGTATATTACAATATATTACAATTAAATATAAAAATCAAATAAATTTATTTAGACTTTTAAAATTTTGTTGAGATTATTCAAAAAATAAAAGTTATTTTTCAAAAAAAACCGCACATAATATGTTTTAAAAGCTATTTTAATATTTAAAAGTTTTTTTATTAAAAATTTAAAAATACTTTTTTATAAAAGTCCCCTTCTAAAGTTTAAAGAATTTTTTTTCTTAAAAGATCACGATTTTCTCTATAAAAATTATTCAAATCAAAGTTTTTAATATTAGCACTTAACTCTTTTGTTTGCTAAGCGGTTGAATAAAATGAAGCTATAATGTTAATATGGGGGCACTCAAGAAACCTATATTAAATAAAGTATACAATTATTTGGAGGCAAACATGTCAAATGTAGCAGAAAAGAAAAAAACTACTCTAAAACCTTTAGCTGATAGAGTGGTGGCTCAAAGACTAGAAAGCGAAGAGACTCTAAAAGGTGGAATTATCATTCCAGACTCAGCTAAGAAAAAGCAAGAAATGGCTAAAGTAATAGCAATTGGTCCAGGAAAAGTAACAGATGAAAATAAAACTATCACCATGCCTGTAAAAATTGGCGATATTATCTTCATGGATAAGTATTCTGGTCAAGAAATCACTATCGATGATGAAGAGTTCATTATTGTAAAAGCTGATGATATTATCGCTATTGTTGAATAGTAAAAAATTATAAAATTAGGAGTAAAAAAATGGCAGCAAAAAAAATTAAATTTAGAGAAGATGCAAGACAAAAAATTTTAAAAGGGGTACAAACTCTATCCTCTGCAGTTAAAGTAACTCTAGGACCAAAAGGAAGAAACGTTGTTTTAGACAAACCCTATGGTTCCCCACAAATCACAAAAGATGGTGTTACGGTAGCTAAGGAAATTGAGCTTGAAGACAAACATGAGAATATGGGAGCTCAAATGGTCAAAGAAGTCGCTAATAAAACAGCAGACAAAGCTGGTGATGGAACGACAACTGCGACTATTTTAGCAGAAGCTATATATTCTGAGGGTCTCAGAAATGTTACAGCTGGCGCAAATCCAATGGATTTGAAAAAAGGTATTGAAAAAGCAACTATAGCAATAGTAGATGATTTGAAAAAAAACTCTAAATCCATTAAAAATACAAAAGAGATCGCTCAAGTTGCGACAATCTCTGCAAATGGTGATGAAGAAATTGGTCAAATAATTGCAAAAGCAATGGATAGCGTTGGAAAAGACGGAACGATAACAGTTGAAGAAGCAAAAGGCTTTGAAACAACTCTAGAGATTGTAAAAGGAATGAATTTCGATAGAGGCTATCTATCTTCATACTTCATTACAAATCCAGATAAGCTGCAAGCAGAGTTAGAGGATGCTTACGTTCTTATCTCTGAGAAAAAAATATCTTCGATGAAGGAATTTCTGCCTATCTTGCAAACAACTGCAGAGACAGGAAAACCTCTTTTAATCATTGCAGAAGATATAGAAGGAGAAGCTCTCGCTACTTTAGTTGTTAACAGACTAAGAGCAAATCTAAAAGTTGTTGCTGTAAAAGCTCCTGGTTTTGGAGATAGAAGAAAAGCTATGTTAGAAGATATTGCAATTTTAACAGGCGGACAATTCATCTCAGAAGATCTAGGAATCAAACTAGAAAATACAACGCTTGAGATGCTAGGCAAGGTAAAAAAAGCTATTATCAAAAAAGAAGAGACAGCACTAGTTGATGGCGCTGGTAAAAAAGAAGATATTCAAAATAGAATAGATCAAATAAAAACTCAAATTGAAAATAGCGATTCTGATTATGATAAAGAAAAACTTCAAGAAAGATTAGCTAAACTAACTGGCGGAGTTGCCATCATTAAAGTTGGTGGAGCTACAGAGCTTGAAGTGAAAGAGAAAAAAGATAGAGTAGATGATGCTCAACACGCAACAAAAGCTGCTGTTGAAGAAGGAATCTTACCAGGTGGTGGAGTTGCCTTTATTAGAACTAAAAAAGCTTTAGATGCTCTTATTGACTCTTTAGTAGGCGATGAAAAAATCGGAGCTGAAATAGTTAAAAAATCTATTACTTCTCCTCTTCGTCAAATCTCTTTAAATGCTGGAGTTGAAGGCTCTTTAGTTATCCAAAAAGTTGAAGGCTTAAAACCAACTGAAGGATATGACGCTGCTACTGATACTTATGTAGATATGTTCGAAAAAGGAATTGTAGATCCAACAAAAGTTGTTAGATGTACAATCCAATTTGCTGCATCAATTGCAGGTTTATTACTTACTACAGAAGCTATTATAACTGAAGATGATGAAGTAAAAGAAAGCGCACCTCAAATGGCGCCTCCGATGGGAATGGGATATTAATTAAAAATTATTGATTAATAGAATCTAAAAAATAAGCATCACCTTTTGGTGATGCTTATTTTTTTATCCTTAACGGTAAAAATGCTGTTATCTTTAGATAGATTGAGACTTCAAATAGCTTTCAAACTCTCTTCTAAAGAATTATCAGAAGCTCCTACCTCTTTAAAACCTTTGATCACACTTTCCCAAAATCCTTTATTTTCTAAAATTCCTTTCAAATAATCTTTCAAGCCTGCTGATTTAAAAATAGCTGCTATTAATTCCTGAGTTGGAAAACCTGTTTTATTGCTAATATTGTTAAATTCAATCGAGGCAACATTGATCGTTTTAGTTTTATTAAAATCAAGGCCCAAACCTGTAATTGCTACATCCATATTTTTTAGACTCAACGTTTTGAGTATCACCTCTTTTTTAGATACGGTTTTTTTCTCTTTTGCATTTATATTATCAACGATATTCGTCCAATTATTTTTAGTGCAAAGTGGATTTGAGCACTCAATATCTAAGTTGATATCTTGAACTAAGATGCTATCTACTATAGATGGGGATGACATTAGTTTAGAAAATGAGTAGTTAACCTCAATTTTTTTAGCTATAAAAGCATATCTACTTTTAGAGCCTCTCGGATTTTTTATTCTAAAGTTCTTTATCTCCATCTTTTTTGTAGAAATAGCAATGTTAGACATTGAAACATCGGTTTTAAGCTTATTTGATAAATAAGATGCTATTATTGGTGTTTTAATTATCCAAACAACCACAACTATTAATATTATTACAAATAAAGCTATAAACCATGGGGAATATTTCTTCATAAATCTTTCTCCTATTTTTATCTTTTCTATTTTTACATATGAACAATTTGTGTTTTTTTTTAAATACTTATAATATAAAAAAAGTAAATACTAGGTTTTTATATGAAAAAGTTTTTTATTCCATTTTTCTCATTTTTAATCTTTATAGTCATTATAGGCTTTGTTATTTGGTTTAACATTCCAAATATCATAGCTCATATGCTCACTAAAGAGTTCAATGTTCCGGTTTCTGTTCAAAATGTTACCATTACCAAAAAACATTTAAAAATTGATGATTTAAATATCGGCACACCGAAAGGATCAAAAACTGACAGCTCATTTTTTTCGAAAAAAATTGATGTTAGATCATCTATATCTCAAGTTAGAGCAGAGACTTTAACCATTGATTCATTTACACTATCGAACAATATTATTGGAGTAGAGTTCTATAACTCATCTGGTTCTAGTAATAATTGGACAACTCTTATGAATACTCCATCTAAATCTAAAAAAGAGACAAAAAGAAAGTATCTAATAAAAAAACTAACTCTTTACAACATAACAGTTGTTTTAACCAAAGCAAATGGTCAAAAGCAGACCTTTCCAACAATTGATAAGCTAGAATTTCACAATATATCAGATGAAACAGGCTTTCCTATCGATGAAATCGAAAAAGCAATCGCTCAAGCTATTTTAAAATCGGTGTTTGAGAAATACAATTTACTTCATCTTTTAGAAAAAGTACCAGGTGTAAATATCATTAAAAAAGCTATTCCGCTACTTTAAGAAATTATACCTACAAAAAAAGGGAAGATTTTTTCAAATCTTCCCTTAAATACTTAATCTAAAAATTATTAGAAATCAAATCTTGCAGTAACTGTTAAACCATGCAAATAAAAATCGCCTGCTTTTACTTCGTTTGCTTCAAGATTTAATTGAGCTATATAGGACATATAATTGGTACGTGCATATCTTTGAGCTTCGTAAGCTACCGATAGATCCATATGCCATTTTTTTCTTGTAAAATAAGATCCCCAACCAAGACCAATCATTAATTCTTCAACATCTCTTAAAATGTATTTGTCAACTTTATTTAATATATATGCAGCAGAATCTTCATTTCCAACGCCGCTTATTTCATTTTCTGAAAATAATAAACTAATAGCTCCATAACCAAAGATTCTAAAACCTTTATAAATCAAATAACTACTTCCAAGCCCAAATCTAGGACCTAGAGCCCAAGAATCATTTTTTGTTGAAGATTCTTGAAGTACAGAGCTTTCAGTTAAACTTAAATCATATCTTTGATCTAACCAATGAACAGACCCACCAATAAATGGTCTTGCAATAAGTTTTGCACCTAGATAATATGATCTAGCTAATTCCAAATCTATCTTATCAAGCTCAGTTTTCCAAACAGCTACTATGTCTCCTGAAATATCAGAAAAAAAAGCTGGCAATGGATCTAAAATAAACCATGACGAGATAATAGAATCATTCGAATCTCTTGTTCTAGGGGTATATCTTGTGGTTTCAGTTTCATGAAGTCTTGTATACTGAGCAAATAAGTCCCAATTATCATGGTTTAAATTAAAACCTAAACCTACCTTAAAGCCTGGCTCATAATTAGTTTTAAATTTAACTAAATCCAATTCAACGGGAGTTAAAGAAGCAAATCTAGCTGTTCCTAAATCTAATTGATCTCCTAAAGGCTCCCAATAAATAAAACTACCTGTAACAAAAGCATCAATTCCTCCACATACATCTATACGACCTGGAGCGCTATATGCTTTGGGAAGATCATTTTCACAAATCCCATATCCCTGATCATAAGCTTTAGTTTGAGGATCAGTAGCACATGGATCGCATGGATCTGAGCATGCATCTTGTCTTTCTTCTAAACAAGGATCACATAGCTGAGTCTCGACATCTTTTGGTGGTGACGTTTTCTCGCTAGTTGAATCCTCTTGTTTTCTGCCATAAAGAAAGATGCTAATTAACGCAAAAATGGGAAGCGCCCATAGCAGTTTTCTAAATAATCTCATAATTCTACCTTGTTTATATAATGCCTTCTCTTATTAATTTGCATATTACACTTAATAATTAATTAGCAATTATTAAGTGTAAAAAAAATTCATTTATATTTTATTATGTGAATATATCAATTAATAAACAGTTAATATTAAATTATTTGATTTTGAAAGTTTTAATTGAAAATCAAATCCAGTAGTTCTCTAAGGCCATACAGAAAATGACAGTTTTACTTCATTACTCTAAATTAATTTAAGATACATATGACAATAATAGGAGCCTTTCTCTCCCTAGTACTAAGCTCCGCCGGGCACAAAAAAAAAAGGGGAGATTTTTTCAAATCTTCCCTTGAATATCTACTTAACATAAAAAAATTAGAAATCGAATCTTGTAGTAACAGTTAAACCATGTAAGAAAAGATCTCCTGGTTTAATCTGTTTTGTAGCAAAGTTACTAGAAAATGCTTGAGAATACTTATTCATATAGTTTGTATGAGAATATCTTTGAATTTCATACGCTGCTGAAATATCAAAATGCCATTTATCATTTGTAAAATATGATCCCCAACCAAAACCAATCGCACCCTCTTCTACATCTCTTACAATATATTTTTTATATTTTTGTAAGCTATAGTTTGTAACACCTTGAGTAACACTACCTGAGGCTTCATTTGATGCAAACATCAAATCGATTGCTAAATTTCCAAATAACTTGAAACCTTTATAAAAGAACCAATTCATGTTCAATCCAAATCTAGGTCCTACGCCCCAAGAATCATTTTTAATAGAAGAATTTAAAATTCCAGTAGTGGCAACTTCGGAGTCAAAATTATATTTTTGATCTAGCCAATGAACATCTAGTCCTAATAGAGGTCTAAAAATTAAATTAGTTCCCACATAATATGATCTACCAAGCTCTACATCTACTTTATCTAGATCCATTCTCCATGAAGCTTTAGTATCTGCTACAACATTACCAAAAGTACTAACAGTCCAAAAAGGCCTAAAAGATGTTTGTGTTTCATCACCTGTTTTGAAAGTATTGCTCTCAGATTGATGAAGTCTTGTATACTGCACATATCCATCCCAATTATCATGATTAAAATGAGTTCCAAGCCCTACTTTAAAACCGGGCTCATACTCAGTATCAAATTTTAAAATTTTTAAAGTCCTTTCAGTTCCTGCTCCAGTTTCAACTATAGCAAGATCTATTTGATCTGAAAGAGACTCCCAATAAATGAAACTAGCTGTGATGTATGTATCTAATCCACCACAAACATCAATTCTTGCTGCGGCATTGTATGCTTTAGGAAGATCATTTTCACAAATTGGATATCCTTGTGAATAACTCTTTTTCTGAACCTCATCAGCGCAAGGATCGCACGTGATTGGTTCTACTGGCATTACTTTGTCACACTTTGGCTCATCTTTTAAAGACTTAGATACATCTTGTTTCCTTCCATATAGAAACATTAAAGCCAATGCAATAATTGGTAGCGCCAAGAAGAGTTTTTTAAAAAAACGCATGAAATTCCACCTTGTTTGTATATTGTTTATCTAATTTAGATATATATTTACATAGTAATTATCTGTCAAATTAATTAATAAAATTAAATAATAAAGGGACAAACATGAAAAAACATATCTACATTTTGAATAAAGCCTTTTATTTGTGATCTTTAAAAATCAAATCTTGCACTCACAGTAAGTCCATGTAAGAAAAGATCACCTGGCTTTACTTGCTTTGTAAAATCCTGAAATTGTGTTGAGCCAAAAGTTTGATCATAACTAGACATATAGTTTGTATGAGAATACCTTTGAACTTCATAAGAAGCAGTGAGATCAAAATGCCATTTGTCTGATCTAAAATATGAGCCCCAGCCAAGGCCTATAGAAAAATCCTCTACATCTCTTACAATATATTTTTTATCTTTTATCAGATTAGGATTTAAACTAGGATTTATAGGACCAAATGCACCTATAGCCGTTACAACGTGAGAGCCTGAAATTTTATTAGATGCAAACATTATATCGATAGATCCCCTGCCAAATAACCTAAAATTTTTAAAGAAAAACCAATTCATATTTAATCCAAATCTAGGCCCCAGAGCCCAAGAATCATTATTCAAAGATAAGTTATTCGATATAATAATATTTGGATCTGCAAGATTTGGGAGGAAAGAAAATTGATGTCCATAATTTTGATCTAACCAATGAGCAGATCCTCCAGCAAATGGTCTAAATACCAAATTTGTACCTATATAATATGATCTAGCAAGCTCTAGATCAATTTTATCTAGATGCATTTTCCAATTGCTCTGTATTGGTGTTGTAAATCTATCTGCAGTTGATACTAATAAATGATCAATAAACCAAAAATCTCGATAAGCTGAGGTTGAATCTTGTAAATCAATATCTAAGCTCGTATTTTCTGAGCCATGAAGTCTTGTATATTCTGCAAAAATATCCCAATTATCATGTTTAAAGTGAGTGCCAAAACCTACTTTAAAGCCAGGTTCATAATCTTCATCAAATTTTAATATTTGGATATTTCTATCATTTGAAGTTGCATTAGATTCCAAAACACCAATATCGATTTGATCAGATAACACCTCCCAATAGATAAAACTAGCCGTTACAAATGTATCAATTTTCCCACAAACATCGATTCTTCCAGCAGCATTATAGCCTTTTTTAAAGGTATCTTCACAAATTGGATAGCCTCTATCAAATTCACTTTTTGTTTCATTTACACAAGGATCGCAATTAGCTATTTCTTGCGACTCATCGTTAGATTCTTCTTTTTCTTTAGCAAAAATATTTGTAGTTATTACCATAGTAAAAGCAATAACGAGTATTTTTTTTGAAAAGTTCATTTAATCACCTTTTATATACATATATGTCTAATTATTTTAAATATTCACAAAATTATTAAATGTCAAATTAAATACACATATAGCTAGATATTTTAATAATAAAAAAACCAAAAATAATGTTAAAAATCAAATCTTGCACTAGCTGTTAGTCCATGTAAAAAAAGATCGCCTGGTTTCACTTCGTTTGCCTCTAAGTTAATTTGAGAGGCATATGACATATAGTTTGTATGAGAATACCTTTGAGCTTCATAAGCTGCAGATAAATTAAAATGCCATTTATCATGCGTAAAATAAGATCCCCAACCAAACCCTAACTTGAACTCTTCAACATTCCTTAGAGTGTTCTCATCAACTTTCTTTACATTATATGTAACTAAATTTTCATCTCCTGATCCTGAAATTTCATTTTCTGCAAAAAGCAAACTAAGAGCTACATGACCAAAAAAATTAAATCTTTTATATAAAATCCAATTTGTTGAAAATCCAATCCTTGGCCCAATACTCCAAGAATCATTTTTGCTTGAAGAACTGTATAATTGAGTAGTTGTCAAACTTAGATCATATCTTTGATCTAGCCTATGTCCAGATAGAGATATAAATGGCCTTGCAATCAGATTTTTACCTAAATAGTATGATTTTCCTAACTCTAAATCAATTTTATCTAGATCTATTTTCCAAGTAGATTTTATATCAGTAGTTATAGTTGATAGGGTAAATTGACTGACATTTGTATGAAACCAAGAAGTATTAAAAGTACCAGTTTTAGAGCTTGGATCAAATAAAGTATTTTTAGTTTTATGAAGTCTTGTATACTGAGCGAATAAATCCCAATCATTTCTTTTAAAGTAAGTTCCAACTCCTACTTTAAAACCTGGCTGATAATCTGTTTTAAATTTTAAGATCTCAAATTCTTGAGGAGTAGGAGATGTAATATTTACAGTTCCCAAATCTAGTTGATCTGAAAACTCTTCAAAATAGATAAAATCTGCAGTAATAAAACTTTTAATTCCCCCGCAAATATTTATTCTACCTGGAGCATTATATCCCACCGGCAAATCATCTCTACAAATTTGCTCATCTTGAATATAGTTTTGATTTTCACTCTCTCCTACTGAATAATCACAAATAAGCTCTTGAGTAGGATCTTCTTTTTTTTCGACTAATCTTTGAGCTTCAGTAGGTATAATTTCTTTTTTTCTGCCATTTAAAAATACACCAATCAAAAAGAAAAAAAATACGTATAATATAAGTTTATTAGAAAATCTCATATTTTATTAGATAATAATTCACTTCCCCCTAGGCTTTTACATATTACATAAAAGAATTAATATTCAATTATTATCTAAAAAAACTTATAAATTATTTATATTTATTAAAAAGACTTAGAAAATCAAAAAATTAGATCGAATTTTTTATAACTATTAAAAATCAAATCTAGAAGAGAGCGTCAATCCATGTAAGAAAAGATCTCCTGGGTTTACCTCGTTTGACTCTAAGTTTATTTGAGATACATAGGACATATAATTTGTATGAGAATATCTTTGAGCTTCATATGCTGCAGATATATTAAAATGCCATTTATCATGTGTAAAATAAGATCCCCATCCAAAACCTAGCTTTAGCTCTTCAAGATCTCTTAGAATATATTTATCGATCTTTTTCACATTATAAATAACTAAATTTTCATCTCCTGATCCTGAAATTTCATTTTTTGCAAACATTAAGCTGAAGGCTCCATATCCAAAAAGATTAAATCCTTTATAGAAAAACCAGTTCATTAAAAGTCCAAGTCTTGGTCCTATACTCCAAGAATCATTTTTTATTGAAGATCCATATAATTGGCTAGTTATCAAACTTAAATCATATCTTTGATCTAGTCTATGACCTGCGAGTGATACAAACGGTCTTGCAATTAAGCTATTGCCTAAATAATATGATCTACCCAGCTCTAAATCAATTTTGTCTAAATCTATTTTCCAAGTAGCTTTTATATCCGTTGTTATAGTTGATAAGGTAAATTGACTTATGTTTGTATGAAACCAAGGAGTATTAAAAGTTCCTGTTTTGTTGCTTGGATCAAATATAGTATTTTTAGTTTTATGAAGTCTTGTATACTGAACGAATAAATCCCAATCATCTCTTTTAAAATGAGTACCAATCCCTACTTTAAAGCCCGGCTGATAATCAGTCTTAAATTTTAAAATCTCAAATTCTTGTGGAGTTGGAGAAGTAATATTTAGAGCTCCCAAATCTAATTGATTTCCAAGCTGCTCGAAATAGATAAATTCTGCAATTATAAAACTCTCAATTCCCCGACAAATATCAATTCTGCCTGGAGCAGAATATCCTATCGGTAGAGCGTCTCTGCAGATCTGCTGTCCTTGCATATAACCACGACTCTCAGACTTTTCAACACAAGGATCACACTCAGGAGGATCTTGAGGTTGACATTTAGAGCAATAACTTACTTGCAAAAGTTCCACAGTCTTTGAATTTTTTAGATCGTTTTCTGATATTATACTCTGAGATTGATCTAAAATTGGCTTAACATCATATGGGCCATTGAGTATTTGCTTATTTAAAAAATTTCTTAGCATATATTGTAATTTCGCGGGACTAAAAGAGCTCTCATCAATCATTTTAACTATTTCATTGTCTGCTTGCTCTTCCAAAGTGGCTCTATCATCTACCATTTTTGATACAACATTTTGCTCTTCTTCTAAAAACTCTTTTTCATCTACATTATTTGCATTTTCATTTTGAGCCTCTTCAACCAAAGAATCTTGTTCATTTTTTTCTTCTACTACTTCTTCTTGGGCATCGTCTATAAAAGTATCGTCTACAAAAGAGTCATTTTCATTTATTTCTTCTACTATTTCTTCTTGAGTATCGTCTACAAAAGAGTCATCCTCATCTGTTGTTTCTGTAGTTATAGACTGCTCTGTTTGTAACTCATCTATGCTATGATCACTTTGAGAAATTCCTTTTGATAGATTTTTATTGAAAGTATTAGAGAGTTGAAAAAAAACAAATAAAAAAGCTGTAATTAGAATAGAGGGTACAATAAAAGATTTTCTTTTCTTGCTTTTCTCTTTAATTTTTTTATTTCTTTTTCTTTTAGTTTTTCTAGACAGTGTCTTCTTGGTTTCCTTATTTATTTTTTCTGTAGTTTTCTTCTTTGTTTTTCTTTTAGTTTTTCTGCTCGTTTTTTTCTTAACCGTCTTGCTTGTTTTTCGCTTAATTTTTATGTTTGGGTTTTTCTTTCTTTTCTTGTTTATTTTTCCGGTAGTTTTTTTATTTGTTTTTGTTTTTCTAAACGGTTTCTTCTTGGCTTTTATGTTTGTTTTTCTTCTAGTTTTTTTATTCACTTTTCTTTTGGATGATCTTTTCATAATTTCTGCATTAAACTCTTTTGCTTATCTAATTTGAGTATTAATTTATAAATGAATTTTTTGTCAATTAACAATATCAATTTAATTGATATTAAATATTTTATATAAATTTACGAATAAAAAAGAGAAGATAAAGATTTCACAAAAATCAATGAAAAAAAATATCTTATAAAAATAAAATCGAATAGTGACAAAAAACTATAAAATAAAAAAGGGAAGATTTTTTAATCTTCCCTTTAACTTAAATAAAATCTGATTACTAATAATTAGAAATCAAATCTAGCAGCTATTGTTAAACCATGCAAATATAAATCACCTGGTTTTACTAAATTACAGGATGCAGATCCCCCACCATCGATATCTCTCATTTGAGAATATCTACTCATATAATTAGCATGAGAGTATCTTTGAACTTCATAAGCAACTGACAAATCCATATGCCATTTGTCACTTGTAAAATAAGATCCCCAACCAAGACCAATTGCTAACTCTTCTACATCACGAAGAATATATTTTTTATCCTTTCTTAGTGTAAAGTTAGTTGTATTTTGTGTACCGGAACCAGATGCTTCATTTGATGCAAACATCAAACTAGCAGCTGCATTTCCAAATAGTTTGAAACCTTCATAGAAAATCCATTTAGTATCAAAACCAAATCTTGGACCTATTGCCCATGAATCATTTTTGATTGTGATTGTTCTAGTTGTTGGAGCAGATCCATATGAAAAAGTTAAACTATAGTTTTGATCTAACCAATGTCCACTACCTCCAATGTATGGTCTAACAATCAAGTTAGTTCCAACATAGAAATAACGATCAAGTTCTAAATCGATTTTATCTAGATCCATTTTCCACTTACCTACGATATTTCCACTTATTAAGTCAAAAGTATACGCATTATTTTCACCACCCACGAAAAACCATGGAGTGTGGAAAACATCACTTGAGCTAGAAGAAGAAGGAGTATAAGTAGTTGAATTAGTCATATGAAGGCGAGTATATTGTGCATATAAACCCCAATCATCATGACCAAAATAAGTACCTAACCCAATTTTAAATCCTGGCTCATAATCGTAGCTGAATTTTATTACTTCATACTCACGAGGAGTTAAAGATCCTAAATCAACTATACCTAAATCTAACTGATCTCCCATTGGTTCCCAATAAATAAAACTAGCTGTAACGAATGCGTCAATGCCATCACAGATATCAATTCTAGCAGGAGCGTTATATGCTTTAGGAAGAGCTCCTTCACATATTTCATATCCTTGCTCGTACGGTTTATTGCGTGACTTCTCATAACAAGGATCACAATCAGGTGATTCCTTTGGTGGACATGGATCGCAATAACTTGAAATATCTGAATCATCTGCAAATGCGCCGCTCGTCATTGCAATTGCAGGTAGAATCCAAGATATTTTCTTAATAAACTTCATACAAAATACCTCCGTTATTTTTAAAAATTTTCAATTTACGCTCTTTAAAAAAACCATTGTAGAAAATCTTGAATAATAAAAAAAGAAAAATATTTTTTTTCTCAAACATTTTAAGTTACATTTTTTTCATAGAGACTTTTTTTTTATATTTTTTATAAAGAAGAGATCTTAAGATTTTTTTTTTACTAATCTAACTTTTTAAAATGTTTTTTCTTAAGAAAAAATTCTTAGATACTTTATTATTAAATTAAGTAAGGAATGTTTATTTATGAATATAAGAAAAGAAAAAATTGATGCTTTAAAAACCAAAATGAAAATGCTAAATATTAGAGAAGAAGATTTAGTAGAAAAGTTCATTTTAGGTTCTGGAAGAGGTGGACAAAAAATTCAGAAAACACATAGCTGTGTGTATTTAAAACATATTCCAACAGGTATAGCAGTCAAGTGTCAAAAAGAGAGATCAAGAGCTCTTAATAGATATTATGCTAGAAAAGAGCTTGTATCAAAAATAGAACAAAAACTATTTAAAGAAAAATCAGAAAAGCAAAAAAAGATTTTTAAGATTAAAAAACAAAAAAAAAGAAGATCAAGAAAAGCAAAACAAAAAATGTTTGAAGAGAAGAAAAAATTATCTAAAAAAAAACAGCTAAGAAAACCCCCTAAAATTGAAGAGGACTAGTCCTCGATTAGTCTTCTTTAAAAAGTTTTCCATGTTTTTTATTAGCTTTAAACATTTGAGCAAGTTCATCTCTTTTAAATTTATCTATAGCTTCTTTTATAGTGCCTTTTTCGAAATAAAAAACTTTTATATTTGCTTTAGATAAAATATCAAAAGCATGAGGCCCAATGCTTGTTACAATCATTACCTGAGCTTTTAGATCAATAGCTTTTTTTGCTATTTCATCTCCTGGGTGTTTATCGTGAAGAAACTCATTTTCAAAAACCTCCCAAACATCTTTTTCTGAATCCATAAATATAAAATATTTCGCTTTTGAGAAATGTTCATCGATTTTGTTTGTAATATCTTCCCCACTAGATGGAACTAAAATTTTCATGAAACCCTAAACTTAAAATTTTAATTTGAAAATACCTCTGATATAAGCATTTGTCAAGTATTGATTTTAATATATTTTAATTAGATTAATTGCTATAATAATTGATATATTATGTAATAATACATAGATAATTTAATACTATATAAAGGAGACAAAGTAATGGCTGATATTCAAAAACCTCAAAATATTGCAGCTTTTAATTATCAACATTCTAAGTCGTTTGTAGACAATGCCTTAAGAGATAAAAAATTATTAACTTACGCTTGTATAACAGGTATTTTAAATGTATCATCAAAAATTTTATCATTTGCTGCTTGGACCTCTTTTATTGGCTCATTAGCATCAACGTATTTCAATGTACCCATTTTAAGTTTATCTACTGAAATCCTAAGAAATATAGCTTTTAAATCTTCAATGACAAATCTAGCTTTAATCATACCAAAAGTTGTAATAGATCAACTTGGTCAAAATAGAGCGTTCTCTATTTTAGAGAATAACCTTCCTAAAGATTTTGATCTTCAAAATGCAACTATTGTCTTAACTGACAAGGAAATAAAAATAATAAATAACCTTACAAATGAGAAAATTGCAATAAAATTTGATATTTAAAAAAAACTAGCTATTAAACATCCCAACTATCTAAACAATTTTTTTCATGAAATTTTAACTCAAATTTAGCTGGCCCTATCATATCTTGAAGAATGTAGTTAATCTCAACAAATTGATGATATCCAGAAGTAATTATTAAATAACCACCTTCTGCTTTTTTTATCTCTAAAATTGGATATGCACTATTAGCATCATTAATAAATCTTTCATCTTGCAGAATCGATTCTATCTCTTTTACACTTTGATAAAATGGAGGTAAAAGAGCATGAGCTCTAGTAGCAAATAAAATTATTAGTATAAACGCAATTTTTTTCATTGTTTTCTCCTAAAGATTAAATATATCCATTTTCTTATTTCTACTAAGAAAAAAGCAACCAAAAACATCAAAATTGGATAAATCCATAGCTTTAGAGGTATTTTAATGCTTGAAAAGACATCTTCAAACATATAAATAGCAAAAAGTTGCAAGATAAGCCCTAGTCCTACCCCTATAAAAATATATGGATTAATAGTAAAACTCCTTTTGATATTTTTAAAAAATGGCTCTTTCTCTTTTTGAGCTTGGATTCCATTTGCCCATTGCATCACAACCACAACTGTAAAAGTTATAGTCAAAGAAACAGCGTACGAATAATTTTTTAAAAGATGCATGAAAAGAACTAATGTTAGTAGTCCTGCAAAAAAACCAAAGCTTACTATGTATATAATTTGGGATAGATCAAAAAACTGTTTAGATGGCCTTTTTGGAGCCTTTAACATAACGTCGCCCTCTTCCTTGGCAAAAGGAAAGGTTTTATCTTGAACACCATCTGTAACTATATTTATCCAAAGAATTTGCAGTGGTGTTAAAGGAAGCTGAAGACCTATTAAAATAGCGATTGTAATTAGTGTGATTTCTTGAAGGCCCGATGATAGAAGATAGTAAATAACTTTTCTGATGTTGTTAGTAATTACTCTGCCATTTCTAACTGCATCTATAATAACTTTTAAATTATTATCCGTTATTATCATTTTAGAAACATTTTTAGCAGCCTCGGTTCCCGAGCCCATAGCGATTGATAGATCCGCAGCCTTCAAAGCTGGAATGTCATTTACTCCATCTCCGCTAACAGCTACTATGTGTTTATTCGCTTGCAGAACTTTTACAATTCTAGATTTATGCTCTGGTAAAATTCTAGCTAAAACCGTGGTGTTTTTTAGATCTTCAAACAGAGTTTTATCATCTATTTGATCAATTTCATAGCCAGTTAATATTGTGTCATTTTCTTCAAAAATTCCAACATCTTTTGCTATAGCTTTTGCTGTGAGAGGATAATCTCCTGTTAACATCATCACTTTTATTTTAGCCCCTTTAGCTTGTGAGACAGCATCTTTGACACCATCTTTTGGAGGATCTAAAAAGCCTACTAATCCAACTATATTTATTTTCCAATCTTTATAATCTTTGCCATCAAACTCTCCAAAACCAAGCGCTATAATTCTAAGGCCCTTTTCAGACATCGAGTGTAAATTTTCTTCTAAAGACTTAAAATCTTTTGTATTTTGAGCGATTTTAATAAGTGATTCATAAGCACCTTTAATAAATAGCTTTTTCTTATTATCTACTTCGTTTACAGATGCTACCATTCTTAAATTAACATCAAATGGATATGATTTTATTTGAGGATATTTGTTTTTGATTTCATCAAAATCATCAATAGAGTTTTTTAAAGCTATGTCGAGTGGATCTCCAAATCCATTTTTAGCTTCATTTGCAAGTGTAGCTATTATCTTTGTCATATCCTCATCTAAAGAAAATCTTTCTTTTACAATTAGTTTTCCCTCAGTTATCGTTCCTGTTTTATCAGATGCAATTATCGTTGCACTACCAAGAGTTTCAACAGATGGGAGATAGCGGACTAGAGTTTTTTTCTTTGATAGTTTTCTAGCTCCTACAACTAAAACAGAGGTAACAACTATTGGAAGCCCCTCTGGCAGAGCAGAGACAAGCTCAGCAATTAGAATATAAGCTAAATTTAGCCAAGACCTATGTTGCAAAAATCCTACAAAGCCAACTATCACAAAAAGTATAACAAGAAAAGCTACATATCTTTTTGAAAAAGCAGATGTTGCCTTCGTTAGTGGAGTTTTTGGAGATTTTTCTTTCCCTTCAGCTATCGATGCAAAATAGGTATCATCAGCAGTTTTTGTAACGACAGCTCTTCCCTCTCCTTTTACAACTGTGGTTCCGCTAAGTAGAGTGTTTTTAAGCTCATAGACTAAAGCATCTTTTGAAATCTTAGCTTTATGATCTTTTATAACTGGAAGAGACTCTCCTGTTATTGTAGATTCATCAACCATTAAAGATCTACTTTCAAACAATCTAACGTCTGCAGTCACTACACTTCCTTCAGAAAATATTGCAACATCACCCGGTACCATCTTTGCTGATGGAAACTCTAAAATTTTTCCATCTCTTATTAATCTGGTTTTACTCTCAGTTAATTTTTTTAAAGCTTTTATAGAACTAATCGCTTTGATCTCTTGTATAAAACCAATGATACTATTTATAAATATCAGTACAATTATTACGAAAAAATCTACATATTTATGTGCAATAACACTAACTAGGGATGCTAGAAAAAGAACATAGATCAAAATATTATTAAATTGCCGAACAAATATTTTGAGCTTGCTCTCTTCTTTCTCTTTTAGAGTATTCTCTCCATAGAGCTCTAATCTTTTTTCAGCCTCAAGTTCACTAAGACCTTTTTCAGAGGTCTTATAAATATTATATATCTCATCTAACTCTATTGAGTGTGTGTCTTTTTGGTTGTACATACAATTTTAGGATTTATCCATTAAACGTTAGTGTGCACAATTTTGAAAAAAAATTAAGATTTTTTTTTTATCTTTTTTAGAAAGTGATCATCAAAAGAATCTAATATCTAAAACTATTTATTTTTTTGAATCTAAAACCAGTGTACTCATTGGAGTGCCTGGCCCTTTATTTGCTCTATATTTAATAAGATCAAATGTATCTAAATCATACCAAGCATCAGCTCTCCAAAACATTGCTTTAAATCCAGGCAATGTAATCATTACTCTTTGTGCATTATACGTAGTATCATTGATTTTTATCTTCTCAATCCCTTCTTTAGAGGCGATAAGCTCATTTGTTGAAAAATCATTTGGGCTTAGAATTACAAATGAATATTTTTGTCTTTTAGAATCTAAAAAAGGTCTCAAACCAAAAGTAAAATCTTGTATCCACCTATCAGATAGGACATACTCTCTTTTTATCTTTCTTCCAAATGCTCTACCTTTTAAAGATAGCTTTCTTTTGTCTATTGTAAATTTATAATCAGAGTCTTCTTTTGCAGATTGAAAGTGAAGCTCTTTTAGAACATATTTAAAAGAATAAACTGTATCTGTAATTCCTAGATCACTTGTTTCTGTAATGAAAAAGTCATCTTTTTTTTTCTTTAATAACAAAGTATTTGTGGTTTCTGTACTACCTGTTATATTTTTGTATACGTATGTCTTTTTATAGAAAATATCAGTTATTGTAAAAGATGAGAGTGCTAGAAGCAGCAAAATAATTAGATAATATTTTTTTTTCATAGTATTTTTTGTAAATCCAATGTTACTTAAGATTTTGTTTAGCAATATTTAAATGAATAGTAGAGTTTAACCTAGTTTATTTTTTAAGTCCTCAGTCATTTTCTCTAAATCAGCTTTTCTTGGTACATATTCAAATTTTATTGTATCTAAAGTCTGATACTTTAAAAATTCAAAGACTTTTTCAATCTCATTTAAACTCTGTCCTCCCCATCCATATGATCCAAAAGCTATCGCTATTCTATTTTGGGGTCTAAGTCCTTTTAAGTAATATAAAAATGAAGCAACTGTTGGCATCATTGTATTGTTTAAGGTAGGAGAACCAACACATATATATTTAGCATCTATAATATCTGTCATTATATCGGAGATATGAGTTTTTCTTAAGTTTTTGATCTCTACATTAATATTTTTCGCTTCAAAAGCTTTATAGATACTCGTTGCCATTTCTTTTGTGGATCCCCACATTGTATCATATACTATTACAGCTTTATTTACAGTAATGTTTGCATCCCATTTATCATAAGCTTTCAATATTTTTTTAACATCGTCTCCTCTCCAAATAAGCCCATGAGAGGGCGCTATCATATCGAGAGAAAGCTTTTCAATTTGAGTGACAGCATCTAGAGATTGTCTAGAATATGGAAGTAAAATATTTGCAAAATATTTTTTTGCCTCTTCCATAACGACATCAAAACGATTCTCATCAACAAACCTTTCATATGACGCCATATGTTGTCCAAATATGTCATTTGGCATGAGCAATTTCTCTTGTAAGCAATATGTAGCCATAGAATCTGGCCAATGTACCATTTGCATTAAAATAAATGAGAGATCTCTCTTTCCTATATTTATTTTATCACCAGTCTCTACTACTTTAAATTTCCATTGCGTAGCATCGAAATGCTTTTTAAGACCTTTCTCTCCCATTGGAGAACAAACAACTGTTGCATTTGGAGAGTATTTCATAATAGCTGGAATAGAACCTGAATGATCCATCTCTGTATGATTTGAAATAATAATATCGATCTTAGATGGATCTATTATAGTTTTTATGCGCGATATCAAATCATCTGTTACATGGGACTTTACAGTATCAACTAAAACTATTTTCTCATCGATGATAAGATATGCATTATAAGTTGAACCTCTCTGAGTTAGATAACCATGAAATTCAGAAAGTTCCCAATCGATTGCGCCAACCCAATAGATACCCTTTTTTATTTCAAATGCTCTCACTGAACCGGCTCAAATTGATCCTTTCCAACACCACACTCAGGACATACCCAATCTGATGGCAAGTCTTGAAAAGATACATTATTATTTTCTTTAGGATCATAGATATAACCACAAACCAAACAAATATATTTTTGCATATTTCTACCTTACTTTATTTTGAGTTATAATGAAAAGCCCTTGGCCTTTGTTTTATACTCTTCTCTTTTACATTTTGCGTTATAATAGTAAAATCTTCAAGATCAAATCCATTTTCTTCTTTCTCAAACTCTACATTTGATTGTTTTAAATGACCCCGAATAGCTATTTTTTCATTAAAAATTGGTTTATATAAATTGTTTTTCATTCTAACAGAGTCATCAGCTACTCTATTATCTGCTAAAAATGGGCTCATAGTAACTTTAAAAAATTGTGATTTAGATGTCTTTTTAGTTATTATAAAAGGTGAATGAGCTCTATAAACAAATCCTGTATAGTCACCCGTAGCCCAATAGATTGGAAAATCAACTTCGTCTAAAATTCGATCTTTTTCACCCATAAATCTTGAGTCTTTAAAGAGTTTGACAAAACTATTTTCAAAATAATCTTCTAAATTATCTGTTTGATAAAGTGGTATTTCAACAGAGTGGGCTAGATCTTTTGCATTGATACCAGATAATTTCGGTAAAACAGCCGCTTGAATATTTGAAGATTTTAAACTATTAGATGTCTCCCCTGATAAAAGATCTGCTTGAATAGGCTTAGTACAAAGCGAGTAATCTAATATATTCATTGATATATCACATCCACCATCGATAAAACCCGTAACACCTGTGTTGTCTTTAAAAACAAAGATATCACTAGATTTTCCACCTTTAATATTTTCAAAACCAATAAAATTAATATCTTGAACAAATCCTTCATTTAAGGCTGAAAAATACCAAACATTAGTTTTATCTCTTCCAATTAAGGTATCTAATCCTTTTGATCCTATAACAGTGTTTACATTATCAACTTTATTAAGATCTAAAGTTATCGGATCTATTTTTTTGGAAAAATCCAAAATATTATTAATTCCCTTTCCACCATCTATTTTTCCTTCGATCCTTCCTTGATTTTCAAAATAGAATTTATCTGTTAGATCTGATCCTATTAAATTTTTAACATTTTTGAAATTCAAAGAATCATTTAATTTACCTGTATTTACAGCATAAATATTCCAAGTATTATCTTTATCTGCTGCATAGATTGTGCTATCGCCTGATCTCCCGTCAATAAACCCATGTATTTTTCCGTCTTTTGAAATTGCAAATATATCTTTTTTAGATCCCCCAATTATATTTTCAATATTTACAAATGTTAACTGATCGTTTAAAGAGCCTGAATTTTCACTTGTTATAGCCCAAATATTATCGACATTTCTTCCAATTAATGTAGTTCTTCCACCACCGATAATTTCTTGAATGTTTTCAAGAGTATTTAAATCAACAGCAACTTCACTTGTATGGCTTGAAAAATCTAGAGTATTTTTCATTTTAGACATACCATTGATCGAGCCTGTTACATATGCATAATCTAAAAATTTAAATGTATCTTGTTTTTCTCCACCGAAAAGATTTTGAATATTTGAAAAAGTTAATACACCTTCTATATATCCTCTATTTACACCAGTGACATGCCAACTATTTATCTTATTTGGAGCATGTAAAGAATTACTTCCTCCAGCTCCATTTATCTCACCATCTAATTTAGCATTCTCTAAAGCATAAAAAGTATCTTTAATACCGCTTCCTACTAAATTTTGAAAATTCTCAAACTTAATAGATCCAACTTCTCCTTTATTATGAGCTGATATATACCAAACATTTATATCTTCAGGTCCAATAAGGACATTGTTTTGTTTTCCTCCAATCACTTCTTGGATATTAATAATTTTGTGTAGATCTAAAGTTACATCGTTTATACAAGAAAAATAGTCTATAACATTATATCCTGATTTGCCGTCTATAATTCCACTTACGCTAGATCCCGTTAAAAACGTAAATGTATCACTCTTTTCGCCACCTACTAAATTCTGAACATTTTGAAAATTAGAAATTCCATATATATTGCCAGTATCGCTAGATGTTAAAGTCCATAGGTTATCAATATTTGGAGCAATTATAGTGTTTTTACCACCTAAACCATCAATCTTACCATTTAATTTACCATTTAGTTTAAAAACAAATGTATCATCTAAGTATATAGAACCTTTTAAATTCTGTATTTGGGCAAATGAAATATCTCTATTTAAAATACCTGAATTTAAAGATGTTATCTCAAAAATATTTGGTTGATCAAAAGAGACTAAAGTATTGTTTGCTTTTCTGCCAAAAATTTTACATTTTTGAGGGGCGTACATATAAAAGGTATCGTTATAATCATTTCCATAAATTTCTAAATCCTTAGCATAAATTGTTTTTTTCAAAACAAATCTACCATCATTTTCAAGTCCAACATCTATTTTAACTTTGCCCTGAGATACTATCTGACCATGTGTATGAATTGAGTTTGTAGCTTTTAAATTAATCGGTCCCATTGATAGAATTCTAGCCTTTTCTGAAATATCGATACCAACTTTACCAGACTCTTTTCCTATTATCTCAATTGAAGAGAGCCCTCTGGCTTCTATCTGAGAATCAGCTAAATTTACACCTGTTGAATTTGTACCAGAAGCTTTACCATTTATAATAATATTTGCGTTCTCTAAAATTATTTTAGCTCCTTTATCTAGTAAGATACCATCATTTGATTCTTTTGTAGCTAAACTCTGACCACTTAAAGAAAGTTTTCCATTTTTAGAACTAAGCTCCGCTCCTTTAAGATAGATCCCTATATTATTATTATCACCTCGATTTGCTTTGCCTAAAAGATAAATAGTTCCAGCAGGACCCAAATCATTTTGGGTCATTATTTTACCTTGAGCTAAGATACCATAATTCTTATCACCAATGTTTCCTGAATTTCCCTCTAGTTTGATGTTAGCTGCTCTTGTAAGAATTTGAGTATCTTTTTCTAATAGTATCCCTGTAAAATTTCCTCGATCATATATAGTTTTAAAATGGATAGCTAAAAACTTTTCATCAGATGTATTTTCAATTTTTGCATTAGATCGCATTATAATATTTTTATTAGCTTCTAAAGTAAGTGTTGTCTTATCTTTCCATAAGATATTTACTTCGCCATCTATTGTTATTGTTGGAGCTTCATTATTTGTAGCATTTTTAGTTGAAATCTCTAAATTTGAATTTTTTAGAGTCTCCTGGATAAAACCATCTGTAAAAATATTAGCGCCATAATTTTTAGCAGCGCCATGAACAATCTGAATGCTTCCTGGATCTAAAAGTAAAGTTCCCTTTTTACCTGAGATTGAATTTAATAAAACCTCACCACCCATGTTTAGTTTGTCATTAGATGAGATCTCAACTAAACCTCCATCTTTTTCTTTTGCTTGAGCGCTTATAAAACCTTCAAATATTGTTTGCTCTTCTGAAAAGATTATAACTTTTCCTGCCTCGTTATTAGAAAGAGCATCAGCAAAAATCAGAGCGCCCTCATGAACGGTAGTTGTTTTAGCATTTTTAATCTCTGGATTCTCTCCTTTAAAATCACCACCTATTAAAATTTTTGACTCTCCTTGCTTCGTAGAGGCATCTAGCTTTGCATCGCTCTCAATATGTATATGATCTGCAGTTATTTGGATATCTTTTGAATTAATCTTTCCATTGATAGTTACTACACCCTCTTCAGCAGCTAAAATAACTCTACCATCTTTTTCTATAGCCCCATTTGTTTCGATTACACCTTCTGAGTTAATAGCTAAAGCATAAATATTATTTCCTGCTGCTTTTATCTCAGCATATGTAGCTTTAATCGTTCCTTTATTTGTGCAAGATCCTTGGTTTTTTATTCCAACTGAGATTTTAGGTGTTTTTTTCTCTATTAATATAACATCCATAGCGCCGATTAGATTTACGCCTCCCTTTTCTGATATCATCTCATTTCTATTTTGAACATCTCTTGCTATGATATATATATCATCAAAAGTATGGATTTTTCCTTTATTTATAATTTTTTCAATTGAATCTGATTTAAATCTCAAATCATTTGCATTTAAAAATTCATCATTTGATATATCCAAAGTTGATAGGGTTAAAGCATGTGTATCGATTAGAGCATTTTTACCAACAAGTATCCCATTTTGATTTATTAGAAAAACATTGGCATTTGATAGAAGCTTTCCATACAGATGAGAAGGGTTTGATGAGATTACTCTATTTAAAATAGCAGCATTGTCACTAGATGCTATAATTTTTGTTATCTCATTTTCACTAATTGAAAAATCCTTCCAGTTTATAATTGCCTTATCAGATTTTTGATAGATCTTTAAAATCTCATTTATTCTCTCGATTTGAATATTTCCAGAAACTATTTTCTCTCCGCTAGGGTTAGCTAATGCTTTTGTTGCTATAAAAAGTATTAAAATTTTTAAAATTATTTTCATATTTTTTCTCTTTTTAATAAGATGCAATAACACTTAAATGCCCTCTTGATCGCCCGCCATTTTGAAATGGTCTACCATTTACTTCAATGAGCTGAAATCCATAATCAAAACGAAGTGTTAGATATGTAGACATATTAAATCTAACACCAGGGCCTACTGATAATAAAGATTTAGAACTCTCAACTACACTTTTATCTACATCTGTAGCAAATCCATAATCTAAAAACGCTAAGAACTGCAAAGTATTTTTCAAACTCTTCTTTTGAAAGCGAATACATGGAAATCTAATCTCATTTTTAAGCAAAATACCACTATCTCCTGTAACTTCATTCTCCATATAGCCTCTTACAGAAAAACTTCCACCCAAAGATAGTTGTTCACTGAGTAGTAGTTTTGAAAAAGATAGTTGTCCTAAAAAGTTTATTACCCAAGAGAGATCCGCTTTTAGTCTTGTTACTCTTTCTATATCTAGGTCTATATATCCATAATCAGACTTAGCGCCAGGTCTTTCTATTTCAAATTTTGAAGTTTTGTTATTTTTTGTAATACTTCCGGGACTATAAAAAGCAGAAAGTTCAAAAGAGGTTACCCCAAAGCTATCATCATAAGTACCTTGATACTTTAATAAAAACTGAGCTACATCAATAAACTCATCAAAAGCTAAATTTTTTGCAAAAAGCAAAAAGTTATTAGTTCTTTTGAAATCAAATCCTATAATAAAATCGTGACTTAAATTTCCAATAATAGGAAGAGGAATCTCATATCTCGATGCAACGGTCCAACCCTTTCCTGTTACACTTTGAAACTCTGCTTCATCAGATACAGCCCTTGAATAGCTTCCTAAAAATTTTAAGATATTTTTCCAAGGAAGTGGGATAATATAGTTACCTGCTATCCCCCACCAATCATTAATTTTTTTTGCACTCATAAACTGAAAGTTTAATTGCTGATCTGATTTAAAAAGATTACCTAGGTTAAATCCACCTACAAATCTCGAGCTTCCAGCAATCGTATATGAGCTATTTTCATAGCCTCCATAAACTCTCATAGGAACTCTATCTTCGACATTTAAAATTACATCAGTCTCATTTAAGCTGTCTCCTGCTTGATAAATTGCACTTACATTTCTAAAAGGATTGTCGTTTAGCCACTCTAAGTCTTGAATAACTTTGTTTGTTGAAATCTTTTCATTTGGTTTTAGTCTTACTTGCTTTTTGATTCGTTCTTTAGAAAAATATCTAGCGCCCTCAACTTTAACAACTCCTAGTTTTGCAACTTGAATAATTACATAAACATCTCCATCAGTAATATCTTGTCCCACAGGAATATTTACACCAACAAGGGGATAACCCTCTTCTCTAAAGTAATTTACGACAAAGATTTTAATTTCATCTAATTTTTCTAACGTTATAGGCTCTCCTATGAATTTATCTATCTTCTTTTTAAATCCCCTTGGATCTGGTATATCAACATTATCTATAACAACAGGATCTTTTAGATCTTTAATTTCGCTATATTTATCTTGAAAAACTAAACTTTTTAATTTTTCAACGAGTATTTTTTTATTTTGTTCCTTTTTTAAAGAGCTTTGATACTCATTTTTTTGCTCTGCAAAAACAATAGAAAAAAGTGAGATGAAAATTAAAAAAGACTTAGTCATACCTTATATATATTAGTTCCCTAATCGTGATAATAAAGAAAAAAAGATTTTTGGAAATAAATTTTTTATTTTTTTTTTGATAACAATGACAAAATCATATAAAAATTAATAAGTATTAAAAAATTTATTCAATTTTTAGCATTATTGTAAAATGAAAAAAAATATAGTCTTTATAGTCTGCATCACATACACACTAATAACCTTAGCTATCTTTTTTCAATCCAAAACCAAAGAAGATACAATCTATTTTATCACAGGATTTCATAAAGATATTTTTGGGCCTGACAAATCCGGATTTTTCAATTTAGCAAATGTCTTAAAAAAGCATGGCTACAAAACAAAAGTCACTGGTTCTTACAGAATTAGAGATTTAAAAAATGCAAAATATATCGTAGTATTTGATAATCACCAAAAAAAACTTAGAAGAATAAAAAAACTACCCAAACACAAACTCATCTTATTCACCTGGGAGCCCCCCTGTATCATGGCTTATAATCATGATAAAAAATATCTTAGATATTTTTCTAAAGTCTATACCTTCAACGATGATCTTATTGACAACAAAAAATACTTTAAATTTCACTATCCTAGAGCAAATCTAGTTATAAAAAATGCGATCCCTTTTGATAACAAAAAGTTTTGCTCTTTAATAATCTCTAATAAAACCTCAACTCATCCATCAGCAATCTACGACGAAAGAAAAAAAGCTATCAAATTTTTTGAAGAGTATGCTCCAAAAGATTTTGATCTATATGGATGGGGTTGGAGCAAAGATGAATTTAAATCATATAAAGGTACTTCAATCAATAAAATAGATACCTTAAAAAATTATAAGTTTTCAATCTGCTATGAGAATTCAAAAGATATCAAAGGCTATATTACAGAAAAGATATTTGATTGCTTTCAAGCAGCTAGCGTTCCTATATATCTTGGTGCCGATAATATAAAAGATTATATCCCTGAAAACTGTTTTATCGATAAAAGAAACTTTAAAAGCTACAATGAGTTATACATTCATCTGAAAACCATGTCAAAAGAAGAATATTTAATGTATCTTGAAAATATCAAAGATTTTTTAAATGGAGATGAATCAAAAGTATTTAAAGGAGAGCATCTAGTTCAAACCTTTTTAAAAGCTTTAAATCTAAATTAACTTTCTCCTCTTTCTGAAAGAAAAAGTCTTTCGATAAAAATTATTTTTTTAAAGCAGGACTATTTTCATCAAAATGAACATTTAAAGCAGGATAAGCTAATTGGGCTTTATGTTTTTTAATGATATCAATAATCTTTAAAAACACATCTTGCTGAATTCTTTGAAATGGCACCCATTTAGTTGTTTTAGTATATGTATAGACTAAAAACTCTAAAGCAGATGGAGCAAAAGTAGTTAGATGAACAAAAAGTGTTTTAGAAGTATCGATATCTGGATGATTTTTTAACATCTCTTCAACATCTTTTAAGATATCTGAAATTTTAAAGCTATCTTCATATCTCACGCCAATATTTGTTTTAATTCTTCTATTTTGCATACGAGTTGGATTCTCTACTGCAATCGATGTAAAAATCCCATTTGGAATAAAAAGTGGTCTTTTATCAAAAGTTCTAATTCTAGTGAGTCTCCAACCAATATATTCAACAGTTCCTTCAATCTCTCTATCGGGAGATCTAATCCAATCACCAATTACAAAAGGTCTATCTAAAAAGAGCATGAGTCCACCAAAGAAATTAGTAAAAAGATCTTTCGATGCAAAACCTACAACTAAACCGGATGCACCACCAAATGCTACTATTCCAGATATTGGTATTCCAAAAGTTTGAAGCAATATTAAAATTGCTATGATTACTGTTCCAAGTCTGAGCAATTGAGCTATAGCTCTGATAGAAGTTTTATCAACCTTTTTTTTACCGGAGATGGACATATTGAAAAGATTTTTTTCTAGCCTTCTAATAAAAATAATAAAAAACCATAAAAATAAAAATATAACCCCCATATTTCGTAGTGGCTCTACGAAATTAAATTTAGCAGTATCTTTTGTAAAAATCCCACCTGCTATTGGAATGATATAAGTTAGACCTACAAACCAAATAGCCGTTAAAAGCGGTTTATATATGGCAACGATTAAAGCATCATCCCAAACTCTTTTACTTTCGATAAGTTTTGGATGGATTTTTCTAAAAGCTGTTATCAATACGAAGCTGAGTATTATTAAAAAAGCTATAATAAATAAAATTTGAAAGATCGTTATATAATTAGTTATGACAAAGTCATGTAGAAAAAAATTTTTCATAATTTCTATTTATTACCTATCTATATGAACATATAGCATTTTAATAATAATTTAGTCTACAAAGATGTTTATTTTAGATAAACCGAAAATTTTTCAAAAGATTTTGTGGTTAAAAGATTAATATTTTGAAAAAAGAATTATTAAAAAAAAAAATATTTGCTATTTTCTATAACCACTTTTTTAAATTATTTAAAGGTTATAAAAATGCTAACACCCGTTTTTAAGAAATTTAGAGTCTTAAGTTTTTTCTTACTTACTATGTTTTTACTCACTTTTTTAAATCTAAATATATTTGGAAGTATTTGGCCTAACGATCCTGTAGAAATTCCAAAAGATATCTCATCTAAAACAATCAATTTAGATCAATTAGATCCATCAACAATAACCAAAGCTATTATGGATAGTAATTTTGAAATTTTAGATCTTTTATTCAAAGATAAAACAATAGATCTTTCTCAATATATACAAGAAAATGGAAATATTTTGCATGTAGCTACCTTTTATAATAATCTAAAAGTTTTAAAGTATTTTTTATGTGATCGCTTCGATGATATATATCCTTTAATAGATACGAAAAATCAAAAAGGGAAAACTCCTTTAATGATTGCATCGAGTTTTGGATATACTCCTGTAATAGCTTTTTTGATATCTAAAGGCGCAAATATAGAAGAAAAAAATTTTACAGGAAAAACTGCTATCCATTTTGCTGCAATAGATAAACAAATCTTATCAATTGAACTTCTCTCTTATTTAGGAGCTGATATTAATGCTTATGATAACAACAATCTAAGAGCTGTCGATTATTTAAGAGACAATACAGATGATAAGAGTCAAAAAGTTGTAGATCTTCTTGGCGAGTTAAATAAGCAAAACGAAGAATTAAACATAGCTCCACCTCTGTTTACATTTCTTCCTTTAGAGAATTTAGTATTAGAAGGAGGAGGAGCTAAAGGAATAGCATATATTGGAGCTTTAAAAGAGTTAGAAAGTTTAAATGCTCTAACAAATCTAAAAAGAGTTGCAGGAACATCAGCTGGCGCTATTATAGCAACTTTTATAGCTCTTGGTTATAACATAAACGAAATACAAGCTATTTTATTTGAAACAGATTTATCACAATTTTTAGATTATTATATTTCAGAAGAAAACATTATAAATTTTTATGAAAACACATCTATCACAAAGATTTTTAAAGATGTTCTAGATGAGATGTATGAATTATTTAAAAACCCAATAACTACAGTTGAGAAAACACTCACTTATTTTAAAGATATTTTCGATACCGATTCACTTTGTGCAGGAGAAGATTTTAGAGAATGGATAGAGAAAAAAATTTATGAAAAAACCAACATACACTTTTTAACTTTTAAAGAGCTTCGTCATTTAATAGAAAAAGATCAAAAATTCAAACACCTACATGTTTTTACAACTAAAATTCAGCCTACCTTAGAAATTTTTCGAATGAGTACAGAGGATAAAAAATTTGATGATGTAATAATTTCTGATGCTATTAGAGCATCTATGTCCATTCCTGGAGTTTTTAATCCCCACACTTTGTATATAAAAAATTCAGAAAATAAAAGAGTAAAAAAAGAGGGTTTTGGTCTTTTTGTTGATGGAGGAGTATTGGATAACTTTCCAATAACTGCTTTTGATACGCTAGAGTATGAATCAAAATCGTACACAAAAGAAAACAAGGACTATGTAAAGTTAAATAAAAGAACACTCGGGCTTAGCTTATATACCCCCGGAACTAAAAAAGATCAAATACCTAATGAGGTATCAAATGTATTTGATCTTGGAACAACTATACTCGAACTTTTTTTTCACTCTGAAGTTCTTTTTCAAAAATTAGAACCATATGATAAGTATCGAACTATCGAAATAGATGATTTAGATGTATCTACTTTAGAGTTTAAGCTCTCAGAAGAGGAAAAAAAAGCTTTAGAAGAATCCGGGAAAAAAGCGACTAAAAAGTTTTTTGAAGAGCAAGAAAAAAGGCTTAAGGGTATGAATCTAATAATTGATCTTAATGAAATGCAAGAGATTGAAACTAATTAATTATTTTTAGATTTTAAAGATTTTCTTTTGTTTATTAAGTCTTTTTAATAAGCTAATATAATATTAATTTCAAAAAGAGTTTTCAAATGATCGATGAAAATAAATTGCATTTACTTATTGAAAAAACAAAAAGTAATTCAACATCTAATTTAAAAGTTGAAGAAATCTTAAATAAAGCAAAAAATGCTGCTTTAAAACCATCATCTGAATTTACTCAAACAATTACCTTAGAAGATGTAGCAACACTCTTAAATGTTGATTCGAAAAATGAAAAACTCATGCAAAAGATTTTTAATACTGCTTTAGATATTAAAAGAATGATCTATGGAAATCGAATAGTTTTATTCGCACCACTCTACGTTTCTAATTACTGTATAAATTCTTGTCTATATTGTTCTTTTAGAGCTGAAAACACTAAAATTGAGAGAAAAGCACTTACAGATGATGAAATAGTAGAAGAAGTAAAAGCTTTGCAAAGACAAGGCCATAAAAGACTTGTTATGCTAATGGGAGAGCATCCCAAGTACACTTTAGATGATTTTATTAGACATATTCATTTAGTAGCTAATGTTAAAACTGAGCCTTTTGGATCTATTAGAAGGGTAAATATTGAAATTCCAGCTTTAGATATTGATGAGTTTAAAAGACTAAAAGCTACAAATGAGATTGGTACATATATACTGTTTCAAGAGACTTATCATAGAAAAACTTTTGAAAAAATGCATACATATGGACCTAAATCTGATTATGATTGGAGATTAGATACAATGAATCGAGCGCTGCAAGCTGGAGTTGATGATGTTGGAATTGGAGCTCTATTTGGTCTTTATGATTATCGTTTTGAAGTTTTAGCTCTTTTAGAGCATGCAAGATATTTAGATAAGACATTTTCAATTGGGCCTCATACTATTTCAGTACCTCGAATAAAAAAAGCTGAAAATGCTCCTTGCTCTACTGATATACCATATCCTGTAAATGATTTAGATTTCAAAAAGCTAGTTGCAATAATTAGAATAGTAGTTCCATACACTGGAATTATACTATCTACTAGAGAATCTCCTGAAATTAGAAAAGAGATCTATAAGATGGGGATCTCTCAAATATCAGCAGGCTCTAAAACAGATATTGGTGGATATAAAAACAAAACTAAAAACGAAAACGAAAAAAGTTCTGCTCAATTTTCCTTAGCTGATGAAAGACCCACATCAGAGGTTATTCATGAGCTCATTGAATTAGGATTTATTCCATCTTGGTGTACAGCTTGCTATAGATCTGATAGAACTGGAAAAAACTTTATGGATATAGCAAAAAAAGGTGAAATCCAAAATCTTTGTCATCCAAATGCCTTAATAACCTTTGCAGAATATTTACTTGATTACGCAGATGAAAAAACTAAAAAAATTGGCTGGAATCTTATTGAAGAAGAGAAAAATTCAATTACAAATGAAAGCAAAAGAAAATTTTTAGAAAAAGCCTTAGAGAAAACGAAAAATGACACAAGAGATCTTTTTATCTAATAAAAAAGATATTTTATATTATTTAAAGACAAAATCAAAAAAAAAGATTCAGAATCTTTTTTCAGAGGCAAATACGCTTTTAGAAAAGTATAGGGGTAACAAGATTCATTATAGGGGCCTTATTGAATTTTCTAACGTATGTGAGAAAAACTGTCTATATTGTGGACTTAGAAAAGATCTAAAAATAGATCGCTATACAATGACAAAAAAAGAGATTCTAAGCGCTGCTAAATTTTGCTTTGATAGAGGTTATGGCTCACTTTGCATGCAATCAGGAGAGATAACATCTCAAAAAAGGCTTGAGTTTTTAGTAGATGTAATTAGCGCTATTAAAAAAGAATATAACCTGCAAATGACACTCTCTTTTGGAGAAATGCCAAAGACAAGTCTTCAGAAATTATTTGATGCTGGAGGCAGAAGATATCTTTTAAGAATAGAAACCTCTAATGAAAAACTATATGAAAAACTTCATCCTAAAGATGATAAGCACGAGTTTAAAACGAGAATAAATACTCTAAAAAATTTAAAATCGATTGGATTTCAGGTTGGAACCGGAATCATGATTGGACTTCCCTACCAGACATATGATGATCTAGCAAATGATCTTTTATTCTTTAAAGAGATAGATATAGATATGCTAGGCATGGGACCTTACGTCCCTCACCCAAAAAGCCCTCTATATATAGTAAAGCCCAGACTAAAAGATGCATATGCCCTTAGTATTAAGATGGTTGCATTAGCAAGGCTTTTTCTAAAAGATGTCAATATAGCAGCGACAACAGCCATGCAAGTTTTTGATAAAAAAGGTCGAGAAAGAGCCCTCTCAGCTGGAGCTAATATTTTGATGCCAATAGTAACTCCTATAAACTTAAGAAAAAACTATCTAATATATCCAGACAAACCCTGCGTTGAAGATACAAAAGAGCAGTGTTTTAACTGTTTAAATGCAAGACTCAGATCTATAAATAAAGAGATGGGAAAAAATGAGTTTGGGGATTCTGCCCATTTTTTTAAGAGAACAAAAAAAGTATGATACAAAGAACAAATATAGGAATTTTTGGCAAAGTTAATGCCGGAAAATCCACTTTAATGAACCTTTTAACCCAGCAAGTAACATCTATAGTAGATCCAACTTTTGGAACGACAACAGATATCAAAATATCTTTAATGGAAATACATACTTTAGGACCTTTAAAACTTTTCGATACAGCAGGTATTAATGAAAAAAGCTCACTTGGAATAAAAAAAAGAAATAAAACGATAGATTGTTTAAAAAAATGTGATTTAGTTCTTTTAGTAATAGATCCAAACATAGATTTTGATGAGAATTTTGAAATTATCAATCTCTCACAAAAATATGATAAATCCTTAATATTAATTTTCAATAATTTTGAAGGTAAAAAAAACCCAAAATCTTTAAAAGAGATCCCATATCCCCAGATATCTTTAGATCTAGCTAAAAGCGATGCTAAAGATGAGTTAATAAATTTTATCTTAAAAGCATATAAGCCAACTAAAAAGAAAAAAGAGCTTTTTCCTCATCTTAAAAAAGATGATGTAGTTTTTTTAAATATCCCAATGGATGAAGAGACCCCAGAAAAAAGACTACTTCGCCCACAATCATTTGTTCAAGAGCATTTAATAAGAAGATTTATCTCAACTTACGCTTATAGAATGGATCTAAAAAAAGCTAGAAGTGTTGATAAAAAAATCTCAAATGATGAGTTTTTACGTTTTCAAAAGCAGTTAAAACTTTTAAAAAATCACAATTTTTTAAAACTCTTAATCACAGATTCTCAAGCAATAGATATCGTTCATAAGTGGACCTTAGATGAAAATAACAAACCCATAATTGATATCACAACTTTTTCTGTGATCATGGCAAATGAAAAAAACGATTTATCGATCTTTATAAAAGGAATCGAAGCTTTTAAAATTTTAAAAGAAAATGATAAAATTTTAATAGCAGAAGCTTGCAATCACAATAGAATCAAAGAAGACATAGGAACTTATCAAATCCCTTTAAAATTAAATAACTATTTTGGAGATGGGAAAGTTCAAATAGATCATGCCTTCGGAAGAGATTTCGCATCATATAACTTAAATGATTATAAATTAATTATTCACTGCGGCGGTTGCATGTTAGATAAACAATCAATGCAAGCGAGAATTAAAGATCTAGAAGAATCAAACGTACCAATTACAAACTACGGCATAATACTCGCATACTTAAACTCAAAAGAAGCTTTTTCAAGAGTAATAAAACCTTTTATCTAATAGCTTGATTTTCTTGGATGCCTTCTTCAGTATTAATATATGCTCTTACAATCTTTTGTTCTATTTCTGGTTTATCTCTAAAATCAGTTTTCAGATTTTCAAGCTTTTTAACATTTTCGTAGCCTTCAATTACTTCACCAAAGATTGTATGTTTCATATTTAGCCAAGGAGTCATTTTTGTTGTTATAAAAAATTGAGAGCCATTTGTATTTGGCCCTGAATTTGCCATAGCAACAAGGCCTGCTTTATTAAATGAAACACCTAGTTTTACTTCATCTTCGAAGGCTTTGTTCCAAATAGATTTTCCTCCAGCTCCTGTTCCTGTTGGATCCCCTGTTTGAACCATAAAATTTTTAATTACTCGATGAAATATAATTCCATCATAATAATTGCTTTCAACTAGCTTTAAAAAATTCTCACATGCTTTTGGAGCAACCTCAGGCCAAAGTTTGATTTTAACAATTCCTTGGGTTGTCTCTAAAGTAACAATCTCGTCTGCAATAGCTTTTGTAAAAATAAATGCTGATAAAATGCTTATTACTAAAAATAATTTTTTCATTTAAAAACTCCTATAATATATTTACTTAACTTTTTCTTCCTTTTTAACATAGGCCTTTACAATTTTCTGAACACTCTCTGGGCGATCTTCAAAATCTGTTTTAACACTCTCTAACTTTTTAACTACATCTAAGCCTTTTATAACTTCACCAAAAATAGTATGGTTCATGTTTAGCCAAGGAGTCTCTTTTGTAGTTATAAAAAACTGTGAATCATTAGTGTTAGGTCCAGCATTTGCCATAGCAAGAAGCCCAGGTCTATCAAAAGCAATATCTGCTCTCACCTCATCTTCGAATTTCTTTCCCCAGATAGACTCCCCTCCTGCTCCAGTGCCTGTTGGATCTCCTGTTTGAATCATAAAATCTTTGATAATTCTATGAAAAACAACCCCATCATAGTAGTGTTTATCAGTAAGTTTCATAAAATTCTCACATGCTTTGGGAGCAATATCTGGCCACAGCTTAATTTCTATTAAACCTTGAGTTGTCTCTAAACAAACAATATTATTTTCTTTCATATTAAACATTCTCCATAAATTTAAAAAGATTATATTATAAAAGAACTTAAATTTAAAGCTTTATACAGCAAATGGTATTACAAAAAGTAAAACTAGAAAGTAATGAAAAAAACTACCAGCTAAAACAAACACATGCCAAATAGAGTGAAAAAAAGGAACTTTTTTATCTAAAGCAAAAAATAATATCCCTAAAACATAAAAAAATCCACCATAGAGAACATACATCATCCCTTTAAATGATAGAGCTAAATAAATAGGCCTTATAACAATTAAAGCCATACAACCCATTAGAAGATAAAATATTGTAGAGAGAACTTCAAACTTTGGACCAAAAATTGCTTTAAAGGTTATTCCAAAAGCTGTAAGACCGCATTGGATCCCAAAAAAAGTCCAACCGATAGCGCCCTTTAGCACTAAAAGTGTTAAAGGTATATATGTTCCAAAGATCAAAAGATAAATGCTTATATGATCTAATCTTCTAAAAACTCTTTTAGCTGTTTTATGAGTAATAGAGTGGTATAGAGTCGAAATGACATATAATACAACTAGAGATCCACCATAAAAAGCACAGCTAAAGATATGTTTTGCTGTTCCTTTAGTAATCGATTGATAAAGCAGTACAATTAATCCAATAATACTTAAAATCGCACCAAGTCCATGAATTATACTATTTGCAATCTCTTCTTTAATGGATTGAAATGAATCTTTTGCTTTTTGAAGGGATTCTTTAGCTTTTCCTTGGATACTCATATAAAAAACTATCTTTTAGGTATTTAAAAGTAATTATATTTATTTAATTAAATTTTAGCAAATATTTAATTAAAAATCTTAAGACCTGATAAAATTAAAATATTTTTTTCAAAAACATAATTAATCAGCTCCAATCATTTTAATTTTTTTTCGTTTTCCTTTTAACATTGGAATTTCTTTTTCTAAATTAATTGTATGAATATTTAAATTTTTATATGTTCTATAAGATAAAGTTCTATTGCTTAAATCTTTAACAACTACCCATTGAGTATGATCAAAAAAATTTCCATCAGCGGATCTAATAGCCCCATATGGAATATCAACAGTATTTAAAAGATGAAATGCTAAATTAATATTTTCTCTAATGCTTTTAGTTTTTTTCACAAAATCCTTAAGTAGAGCTATTTTCACAAATCTAGAAGGTGGAGTCCAATCTCCTGGAATACCTAAAAGGCCTGAACCCTCTCCAGTTGGATCTATAACTGTACCATCGAAGTGAGTTATTTTTTTATTAACAGCTGTTAAATTTATATAATTAGATAAATTTGTAACTTGCCATTCAAACTTTGGAGTGTTAGTTAAAACTCCAACTACATTATCTACAATATACATTTTGCCATCTAAAAACTCTATTACCATGCTTTTGCCTGAACTATCATGCAAAGCGAAATGAATGGGAGGAACTTCTTTTAGTGCCCTAATTTCATGAAACCAAATATATATGCTTTCAAGACCAACTTTCACTTCATCTAAATTTTTAAATGATCCTAAAATCCAATTTCCTAAATCTTCTATAGCAATTGTTTCATCTGGTTTATCCTTAGGAATTTTAGGGTATGTTGCTCCAGGAAACCAAAGAGTGCCAAGAGAGAGTCCTTTTTCATTCATTCCATCTGCAATCAAATTAAGACCGAAACTTGTCACTCCAATATATGCATATTTAGAAACCCAAGAAAGTCCTTTTTTGCTATTTGCAAGATAAGATGTGTTTTTTTCATTTTTTGGAAAAATCTTTAATTCTGATTGAAGTTTTATTCCAAATTCCATAGATCTTCCAACGACTACATTTTTCTTTTCATTTACTAGCAAAAAATCTGTGCAAGCATAAGAATATCTAACTGGCAAAGCGATAATTAGGCTTAAAATAACCAGATAACTGACTCTTTTCATAGAAAAAAAATTCATAATATACTCCTAAAAACTAGGTTTTTACTAAATTTCTAATCTTAAGTATATCTTTTTTATCTTTTTCTCGATTTAAAAATTCTTTCCATAAAAGAATATCTTTTAAGCTAACAAAAGGATATCCATCTATTATTTCAGCAGTATCAATAATCTCATTCATCTTTGGTGTTAAATTGATAAAATCTTTCCAGACTTCAATGTTTCCGATTTTCATATGGTTTTCATCATAAGGCATAAATTTTTCTAAAAGTTTATTCCAAACATTTTTTTTAACCATTATGTCAATATCTTGAGCTTCTCTAATATTTCTGATTGCTAAAGGGCCTGAACCTGTAATTGCAAAGCTGCCTTTCGGCAGCTTTAACTTATCTAGCTCTTTTAGCTTTTCTAAAAAATTGAGTTTAAAATTACCCATAAAAGCTTTCCTCTTCATAAATTAAAAAATTATTCAAATAGTCCTTCGAAGTAACCTTTATTTATATACTGTAGCTTGTCCATCTGAAAATCCAGAGCTATATCCAGATAAATAGCCATCAGAAAAACCATCTTCAAGACCAAGATCATATTGATAATTTGAATAATCAATAAAAAGATTTGTAAATTCAGCAAAAGAAATAGGCCTTGCAAAAGCAACTTTATTGCCGCTTAAATTCTCTATTACATAATCAAAACAACGTAGCCTTTTCTCATCTTCATCTTTTAATTTACCATAAAGAGCTCGATCTAAATTATTCTCACCAATAACAATTTGATCTTGAATCATCCAATCTCCTTCTTTCCATAAAAAGTTTTCATCTACCTCTATTTTAACACTATTCCACCACTCAGACCATGTTTGAGATCTAGGTTTAAAACAAAATAGTTCCCACATAGAATTATCATCTAACATTACAACAAAAGTATTTCCAAAAGATACATAGTGTTGCATATAAAATTTATCAAAAACGGGCTGATCTGCTTTCGCTTTTGAAAAAAATATAGCTGAGAAAATAGTTAAAACTACAAATAATTTTTTCATTTTCATTTTGCTGATTACACCCTATTTTTATTAGATGATCAGACAGACTACAAAGCAATGCTAGCTCAAAATAGAAACATCTTAGCAGCAATGACAGCTATTACCCCAAATATTATAAATGCGGCTCTTTATGTTGTTAGCGCTATATTATGTAGCTTTAAAAAGATCCAAGAAAAAGTCTATCTTTATTCCTTCTTTTTTTGGTTCATGATAGTAAACATCGGTCAAGTCTATAGCTATATACTTTGGAGAACATTTGAAACTCACGGAGATGTTTCCATATTTTTAGAGGGTTTGAATATCTCTCCATATTGGCTTTTTATTCCTGGAATCATCTTTATTATTTTTAGCGTTTATAATATTTTGAAACATCAAATTTTAGGAGCTTATAAAACTCTTAAAATATCTCATATTTGGTCTCAAGCGATATTTTTATTTTTTGTTATCCTTATCTTATTTGGATATTACGGAGGATTGCTCTACAATATTTTAAATAAAAAGTATTTTTATTTGATCTATCCTACCCTTTTAATCATCTTATTTTATCTGATTTGTTTCCCGAAAAACAGATGGGTTCAACATAAACTCCACGAAATGGACTAAGATATTTTTATTTAAATCTATTTCAAGTGAGATTTTTAAAAATGGCTACCCCACATTTTAGGGCAAAAAACAGAGAGTTATTTTCAAATAGTTTCTTGCCAAAAGAGACTGATTTCAAAAAGCTCTTCTGCCTCAAGTCACTTGTTTCTATAGACTTAAACTTTTAGCTTGTTTTTTTTATGAAAATCTGGAGTTTCTATTTAAAGTAATATAAAAAAAATGATATAATTATATATAATATATTTTATATTAATAATACCCAAATAAAGAGAGGAGAGAAATGAGCGTTCCTTCGTTACGAGCTCTATCAGCCATAAATATAGCAAGCCATAATAATGCAAATTCACGGTTTTCTTTTTTTAAACAAAAAAAAACTATAGATTTATCAAATGCTACTAAAGAAGCTTTAGAACTTATAGCAATTTATAGTAAATATGTCTCCCAAGAATTTGGTAAAGATGCTTTTTTTGCATCTTTGGAAAAAGAGGAAGGAGATAAATATATTGTAGATGAGATGTTTTTAAATTTGATGAAAATTCGTTTTAATAAAATACCTTTAGGTAAAGATTTTTTAACTAAATTATTACATGCAGCTATAAACAAGAAATTCATATTATCAGTTAAATATTTATTAGAAATATCTTTCGATCATGCTTTAGATATAGTTAATAATAAGAATGAGTACGGCAAGACAGCTTTAATGTGGGCTGCAGCGAAAGGTCATAAAGAAATAGCGCATTTATTAATTGATGCAGAGGCAGATGTTAATCTTCGAGGTAATGATGGTAATACAGCTTTAATGTATGCAGCCCATGAAGGTCATAAAGAAATAGTGGATTTATTAATTAATGCTGAGGCAGATGTTAATCATCAAGATAATGATGGTTGTACAGCTTTAATGTTGGCAGCCCTAA
>SDBU01000956.1_pt1 | contig 42184 bp, 38 predicted proteins | sample 2277071 | NCBI WGS metagenome assembly SDBU01 (sample SAMN10397929, study PRJNA504765) | marine sediment metagenome | isolation source: marine sediment core GS08_GC12, 126 cmbsf | place: Arctic Ocean: Gakkel Ridge, Loki's castle | collected 2008
TCGATTCGTTTCTATCCAATCTTCCCATCATAAAATCCAAGGCCAAGGTTCCAAGTCTGTGTGAAACCAGTCATGAATCCATCTCTAATGCCCCGGAAATGCCCTTAAAAGTCTATCTAACATGGAGAGAAGTTCTCTCAGGCTGCATCAAAATCCCCAAGAGTATGAACCGGCATTTTTCAAAGTCCAGAGAATACATCTTTACGGATTCAGACAGCGGCAAAGACTATATCGTCTACTACTACCCCTCATCCAATATCTTTTATGGTCTGCAGGAATTCTACGAAAAAAACAATGTTCCCCAGGGAGCCAGTCTCACCATCGAGAAAAAAGACCTCACTTCATGCCATTTCAGCCTGAAAAAGTCAAAAAAGAAGCTCGAGGTGCCCCACCTCACATATGACCCTATAAAGGATGAGATCAAGGACACCGGGGAGGAGGCATTCACTTTTTCCCTTCCCAACAAGATCATCTTTTTGGAACGTGAAACACTGACCACCCTCTTGACTCTTTACGGACAGAGGAAAAATATTGACCTTAAAGACCTGCTCATCCTCATCTTCAAAAATTTTGGATTGGAGGGGGAGGCCCTCACTATCCACTATCAACGCGCTTTTCATCTTGTCGATTTTATCAAACGAACCACTATCGAAGATGTGGAGAATGTTCTTCTCAACTCTCCTGAGTTTACACAATCGGAAAAGAGCAAGGGTCTTTTTCTCTATCCGCTTGAACTAGAAGAAGAATCCCCTGATGAGATCGGGTTGGAAGAACACATAGAAAAACCCGTTGACGAAAAGATCGCCGCCATGGTCGAAGAAATAGAGGGAGAGATTCTCCCTGAAATCGGGACTGTCGGCGAGGTTGCCATCCCCGATGGGTCCGATATTGTCGAAGTCATCGAGCCCGAGAAACCGGCTCTCGTTAAACCTCCCCCAGTAAAACCCGCCCGACCTCCACGCCGTAAAAAAGCTGTCGACATTGTAATCCCGGAAGAAAAAGTCCCCTTAGAACCGCCTAAAAAAGAAAAAGTGGCCAAAAAGAAAAAGGTCCGGTTGAAGGAAGAGCAGGAAAAAGTTCCACGGCGCAGACGCGGAGGGAAACGTTTCATCGAAGAACGGATCGAACTGGAAGAATCGGAACACGAAGCCCTGATCGCCCGCAAAGCAGAAGAATCGGAACAGGAAAGATTCATCCTGCCTGAAAAACCCAAAAAAGACGAATCAAAAGAAACGGGCAAAAAGGAAGAACTCGCAGAGTATGTCTCCGAAACCCCGGCGTCGTCTCTCTTTGCCGACAAACTCAAGTCAGCCCTGGGTAAGACACCGGCCAAAGCGTCTGACAAAGGGAAAAAAGCTAAAAAAAGAAGGAAACAAACCTGAGACCGAAAAATCGGTCGCCCGAATGAGCACTTGGCAAAAAACAGCTGATGTCGCCATCCTCGGAGGAGGCATCCTCGGCGTCAGCGCCGCATTTTTTCTTTCGCTCCATAAGCCGTTCCGGATCGTTCTGCTTGAAAAAGATGGCCTAGCCCAGGCCACTACCGGGTTGAGCGTCGGAGGCATTCGGCAGCAGTTTTCTCATCCCTCAAATATTCTCCTTTCCCAAAACACTCTCGCTTTTTTTGATTTTTTCCAGAAGGAATACGCCATCCCTCTAAGCTTCCACAAGGTAGGTTATCTATTTCTCGCCCAAAAGGAGGACACTTGGAGAGATTTTCTCTCGAGTGTTCGGACCCAGAAGCGATACAATGTCCCAGTAGAGACCCTTCTTCCTGGAGAAATCCAGCAGCGGTGGCCCTATCTGAATGTTCTGGATCTTAAAGGAGGCACATTTTGCCCGGAGGACGGCTATGCAGATCCCTACGAAGTAACGATGGCCATGGCAAATATCGCACGGCAGAAGGGAGTAGACATCTTTGAACAGACGGAAGTGACGGGAGTTCTTGTGGACCGGGGAAAGGTGAGCGGCGTTCAAACAAGCCGGGGTGATCTTTCCGTTCCCATTGTCATCAATACAGCCGGGCCGTGGAGCGGAAACATAGGGCGGATGGCCGGGCTAAACTATCCCGTTTTTCCCTACAGGCGCCAGGTATTCGTAACCAAGGCGTTTCAAGGGTTGGCTAAACCTATCCCCCTTATTTTGGATTTTGATTCCCTCTTTTATTTTCGGGAGGAGGGACCGGCCATCCTCATGGGCAAAAGTGATCCCCGTGAACCTTCAAGCTTCAACGTCAATGTGGACAGGGAGTTTATGGAAACCGTCATAGAGGCAGCATGCCACAGAGTCCCTATTCTCGGCAGTGCGGAAATTGCGAAGGGCTGGGGAGGGCTGTACACCATTACGCCAGATGGAAATCCGATCATCGGAGCCGACCCCAACGTCAAAGGATTCTACAATGCCATCGGATTTTCCGGGCATGGATTTCAGCACGGCCCCGCCGTTGGACAGATTCTCTCCGACCTCATAGTTCACGGTTTTACAGCCCTGGATCTGGCTCCATTCTCATCAGAGCGATTCACACAAGGACCACTTCATGGGGAAAAACGTGTTGTGTAAGGAGGACCATACTTGTGAAGATAAAAATCCTTAATCAAGAAAACGTGAAGCAGGCCATCACTATCAAGGAGGCCATATCGGCTGTTAAGGACGCCTTTATCCAGCTTTCCGCACAGGAAGCGGTTGTGCCGATGCGAAGCCAGATTCCGGTGGCCAAAAACAAAGGGATCGCTCTCTTTATGCCGGCTTATCTGGAAAAAAGCCATTCTCTCGGGGCTAAAATCGTCTCTGTATTTCCGGACAATACTTCTAAGAACCTGCCCACCATTTTTGCTGTGGTTATCGTTCTGGATGCCGATACCGGCCGTCCCCGGGCCATCCTGGACGGCACTTTTTTGACGGCACTGCGCACAGGGGCGGCATCTGGGGTAGCGACAGATCTACTTGCAAGAAGAGACGCTTCGACAGCCGCTGTCTTTGGCGCAGGAATCCAAGGCCGGACTCAAATGGAGGCCGTATGTACAGTCAGATCCATAGATAAAATTTGGATCTATGATCCCCGTGCCTCTGCGGCGGACGCATATGTCCGAGATTTAAAAGAAAAGGGCCCCCCTTTTCCGCAGGACATATCCATTGCCTCCTCCCCGGAACAGGCGGCAGCCCATGCCGATATTATCTGTACGGCCACAACCTCTTCCGTGCCTGTTTTTAACGATGCCTTTATCAAACCGGGCGTCCACATCAACGGCGTCGGCTCTTACACACCGGAAATGCAGGAGATTCCTTCAGCAACCGTGGTGAGGGCTAAAGTGTTTGTAGATTCCGTATCCGCCACCTGGGAAGAGGCCGGAGATCTGATTATTCCCCTTCAAAAGGGGCTCATCGATAATACCCATGTCCGCGGAGAGATCGGAGAACTGGCCCTGGGACAAATTCGGGGAAGGGACAAGGAGGATGACATCACGTTCTTTAAATCCGTAGGCGTGGCTGTGCAGGATATTTCTGTTGCACAAGTCATTCTCCATACCGCCGAAAAACTCGGATTGGGACTGGATGTCGACTTATAAAAAGGAGGCACAGTATGACTCAAACTTGGGAACCCCCTTCAGACTGGATGCGGATTACTGCTATAGATACACACACTGCCGGTGAACCACTGCGGGTCATCACCGGCGGATTTCCCCCCATCCCCGGGACAACAATTCTGGCTAAACGGCGGTACGTCCGGGAGCACTTCGACCATCTGCGGCAAGCCCTCATGTGGGAACCACGAGGGCATGCCGATATGTACGGCTGTCTCCTCTTTGAACCCACAACTGAAGACGGAACCCTGGGTGTGCTTTTTCTCCACAATCTAGGCTACAGTTCCATGTGCGGACACGGCATCATCGGCCTGTCCACCGTGGTTATGGAGACTGGTCTTTTCCATGTGGACAAAACTCAACCCAAGCTCCTTATCGACTCGCCCGCGGGGAGAATTACGGCTCGGGTTCATTGGGACAAAAACCGCATCCGGAGTACGACCTTCCAGAATGTCCCCTCATTTGTCCATTCTCTCGATCAAACAATCACGGTCCCGGGTATTGGGGATGTCCGCTATGACATCGCATATGGAGGAGCTTATTATGCCTTTGTAAAGGCGGAAGATTTTGGATTCAACCTTGTCCCTGATGAGTTTTCCACCCTTGTCGAAACGGGGAGACGCATCAAAGAGGCCGTTAAAAATCAAGTGGACATCCGGCATCCTTTTGAAGAGGATCTAGGCTTCCTCTACGGGACAATATTTGTAGGGCCCCCTCACGACAAGGCTCATCACAGCCGGAATGTGTGTATTTTTGCCGATGGTGAAGTCGACCGGAGCCCGACGGGAACCGGAGTCAGTGCACGGGCAGCCCTTCATTTTGCCCGGAACGACATCACAGAGGGTGAGCCGTTTGTAGTCGAAAGCCTTCTGGGAACATATTTTACAGGACGTGTGGTCAACACCACAACTTTTGGCAACTATCCTGCCATTGTTCCTGAAGTAACGGGGAGCGCCTTTATCGTGGGGCGCAGCGAATGGCTCATCGATCCCAATGACCCCCTCCGCCACGGCTTCTTCCTCCGCTAGAGGATCTCGCGTGTAGGCCCTCTGCGGCGGGTGACTTTCATCTGGTCGAGAAGCTCGAGGAGAGGAATAGCGTACTTCCGGGAGAGGCCGGTCATCTCTTTGAATTGGCCAACACTCAGCTCTTTTCCTTCCAAGTTCCGGATTTTGGTCACCAGCTCCTCCAGCCACTGAGAATGAAGGATAAATCCGTCTTCCCCCTGGACAATCTTTCTCCTTTCGGCCAGAAGAGAGAGAAGGTTTTGCAGCCGACGGGCGGAAAGCTTGAAGCGTCTCTTGAAGTCTTCCATAGGGACAGAATGAAGCTTCCCGTCAAGACACATCTCTTCCAGCCTGTCAACTAGGCCTTCTTCCTCCGACGTCAGAGCCAGTTCGAAATCAATCACCGACAACCGTTTTTCGACCTCTCTAATTTGTTCCTCACGAATAAGATGTTTTAACGCGAGAAACCAGATTCGATCGGGGAGATCAAACTTCTGCTTCACTTCATTATTCATTACGCCCGGCTCATCCGGATGGGTCTCGTGATAGCGCCGTATGAACAGGACGATTTTCTCTTTGAGGAACTCAAAACTTGTTTGAGAAAGCAAAAAAAGAGGAGAAAATGAGAGGATCCGGATCTGTCCTTCAGCTTCCAGCTTCTGACAGAGAGGAAGCAGCGTTTTCCCTGTGATAGGAGCAAACTCCAGGATCTCTTTTTCCCTCAATCCCATAATTCCCTTATCCCGAGCGAGAACGGCTAACATTTCGATCTTATCACCCCTGAGCTGGGGGAGAAGATTCGCCCTCTTTTTCGCGTCCTTCCCTATCGGTTTTTGATCGGCGGGATAGAGGACTTTTCCTGAACCCAACACCTTCTCCGATCCCGGACTCAGGACATCAAAGGAATAGCTCCATTTAACAGTCACCGGTTTTGAGAGGGAAACGGAAATGAATGGATCTTTCAAATCGGGTATCACGGTCTCATAGAAAGAAAATGAGCCCGGCACTTTTTCTTTTTTCAGTACAAATGTTGCATCGTATGCATGGGCCTTCTTCGGTAAAACAATATCGACAACCGCATCAAAAATAGAAGTCTTCATCTCTTATCCTCACCTGGCTTAGGAAGGCATTATAACACACTTTCCGGCAAAGCCAGAGTGAGCCTTCGCAGAGCGGGATCCACAGCCGCCATCACAATGCAGACACTATCTCCCAGTTTAAAAGTTTTTCCTGTTCTGCGGTTGACCATTTGATTTTCCTTCTTACGAAAGACAAACCCACCACCCAGATCATCGAAAGGGACAAGGCCGGACACAAAATAGTCCTCCAATTCGACAAACAGTCCCGCCCGAGATATACGAATCACAATCCCCCCCAATTCATCTCCCAGCTTGCCCTTCAGGAAACGGAAGATCCTCCACGTCATCAAATCCTTTTCCGCCTCCTCCGCATTTCTTTCTAACTCCGAACAATGCCGTGCCGCAGAATCCAGAGCCGAAAGACGGAGGTTTTTTTTCTTAAGAACACTTTTGAGAAGCCGGTGAACGAGCAGGTCGGGATAACGCCTGATCGGAGAAGTAAAGTGCGTGTAGATTGTCTTGGCCAAACCATAGTGCCCTTTATTCTCCGTGGAATAGACAGCACGGTTCAGACTTTTTAAGACCTGAATGCTGAGAAATTTCCCTCCTACCCGTCCGGCGGTTTGCTCCAGCACCCACTGTAGATCCTTCGGCCGTATTCTTTTATCCTGGGGAAGAAATATCTGAAAAAACCCCAGAATCTCCCGCAGCTCGGTCAGGGCATCCTTTGAAGGCGGGGGATGAACCCGAAAGATCAACTCGATTTCCTTTTCAGCAAGGAACCGGGCCACGGCTTCATTGGCCAAAATCATGATTTCTTCGATAACCCGGTGAGCCTTGTTGCGGGGAAAAAATGAAACGGATTGGAGGATTCCCTCTTTATAGACAAGTTCAGGTTCCAAGGCAAGATCAAAATCCAGGCTTCCTTCCCGCACACGGTTTTCCCTTAAGCGTTCAGCCAGCTCCAGCAAAAGAAGAAGATCGGGAACAAGGGCCTCATATTTTTTCCTCTCCTCTTTGTCTCCCGAGAATATTTTAAAAACCGAGTCATAGGTCAATCTCTCCTCGGTATGAATCACAGACTGACAAAATTCTGAACTAACCACTTGTCCATCCACATCAACCGTGAGGAGAACGGACATTGTCAGCTTGTCTTCTCTGGGACGCAGGCTGCAGATCTCATTGGCAATTTTTTCCGGAAACATGGGAAGGGTTAGGTCGGGAAAATAAACACTCGTTCCCCGGTCAAACGCCTCTTCATCCAATGCGGAGCCTGATTGGACATAAAAAGAGACGTCCGCAATGTGAACGCCCAGCAGCATTTGTCCTCGAGGAAGCTTTCGGATACTTACGGCATCATCAAAGTCCTGGGCCTTTTCTCCGTCTATAGTCATGGTCCGCCAGGTTCGATAATCGACCCTGTTGCGGATCTCTTTTTCCGGAATTTCAGTACTAATCCCTTTTACTTCTTCTGCAACCAAGTCTGGAAAAGAGTCCTTTAAATTATGGTTCCGCATCACTACCTTAGTGTCTACCCCCAAGTCATCGGGAAAACCGAGAACTTCTTTCAGTATGTTCGAGTCCCTCTCGACAACAACGATTGTCCCCTTTAGAAGAGAAAAACCTGCGGTCCCCTTGAGTGGAAAATCCTCGATAAGAGGAGAGTCCAGATTTTGGAAAAAGGGCTGTCCATTGCGTTCCCTATAGATGCCGTGGACAGATGTTCTCTTCTTCTCAATGATACGGATGACTCTTCCTTCGGGTTTTCCTTTCCGCCCAAACTCCTTTACGGACACCTCAACAACATCCCCCAATAGGGCCCCTCCAATTTGCCGGGCATGAATATAGATGTCATCCAAGCCCTCCTCATCAGGTCGGATAAATCCGAATCCACGCTGACTCGTGATAAATGTCCCCCGAATAATATTCGATCTCTGACGGAAAAAATATCTTTTTTTAAGAAGAAGGATCACTCCCTGATCCTGAAGTTTTTGGAGATCCTTTATCAGAATCTTTTTTTCTTTGGGAGAGAGATAAAGTTTACCCGCTAATTTCACATAGCTCATCCCCTGTTTGTTTTTTTTCAAGAGGGAAATAATCCGAGAGATCATTGGCCCGCTCAGTACAAAAAGGGAGCCACATGGGGGATTTTGTACTTACCCCGCATGAGCTTAATCAAGATGACATGAAATATTCTCTGAAAATCTTCATGCCCTGTATCCGGGAATGCGTCCACAGCTTCCTTTTTGGCCTCCTTTTTATCTTCAGAAGAAGAGAGGGAGACCAAAAGTCCTTCGATGTCTTCCTCGGCCCTCTCGAGATCTTCTTCCGAGCAGTCCGGTAAAATCTCTTTCACTCGTCCATATGGCACCTCAAGCCATTTGACCTGCTGGGGAACTTCTTTTAAAAATTGGGCAACTGCCGCACGAATTTCCTTCTTTTTATCTTTCTTTACAGCCGGAGCGCTTTTCCTGCCAACCGTTCTTTCCTTATACAGAGAAAAGGCTTCTTTCACATAGCGTTCGCAGTAAGACAGCGACCGGATCCTTCTCCTCGGGCCTGCCCCTCCATGCTTCTGCCTCCGGTTCGAAAAAGACGCATTGATGCCTTCGAGCACGATTCGGAGGGGAATCCCGGCGGCTTCCCATTTTTCTACAAGAGACAGTTCGTTTGAGGACAGGAAAAACGGCGCCCCCCGGAGATCAAAATATTTTCGTGCTATCGTTTGGAAGTAAAAGCTCTGATTGTCCATTATTTTCCCGGAAAATCCCTCAGGAAGTGTTTCTTTCGTGAATGATACGGAGTCCCTCCAGAACGAGATGGCGTTCATAGATATCGATCTGATCTATTTTTTCAAATATAAGAGAGGCAAACCCTCCCGTCGCAATAACTTTGGCCTGACTCCCCAGTTCATTCCTAAATTTGTTTATAATGTTGGTCACCAAACCGATGTAACCAAAATAAAGACCACTTTGCATGCTGGATACTGTCGTCCGTCCAATGGCTTTCTTTGGAATTTTGATTTCAATCCGAGGTAGTTTGGCTGTTTTCATAGACAGGGCTTCGGCGGCAATCTGAATTCCCGGAGCAATGGCCCCTCCAAGGTATTCTCCTTCCGCGGAGATGGCATCAAATGTCGTGGCTGTCCCAAAATCAACAACAATCGCAGGCCCTCCGTATTTTGAGAACGCCGCCACGGAAGAGACAATTCTGTCTGCACCGACTTCAAGCGGGTTTTCATACAGAATGGGCATTCCGGTTTTTAATCCCGGCCCCACAACTAAGGGTTTGATGTTGAATCGATTCTGGCTCAGCTCCTGGAAAACAGGAGTCAGGGGCGGGACAACGCTGGAGATGATCACATCGCGGATCTCTTCGGCAGCCACTCCAGACAAGGCAAACAGCTGCAACAGAGTCACCGCATACTCATCACATGTTTTATCTCTCCCAGATTGGATGTTCCAGTTTTGAGTAAGGGTTTCTCCCTGGAAAACGCCAATGACAATATTTGTGTTCCCAAGATCTAGGGCTAGAAGCATATCAATTCTCCTTTGCCTCTCGAAGTGATTTTATGTCAACAGAAATGTATGTGTTTATTCCTTCCCGGGTCTCCAGGATGACTCCCCCCTGTCTGTCAATTCCCCTAAAATATCCCGATACCGGTCCTTTAACAGTAAGGGCCACGAGCTTTTGGCCGGGGGAATAACACGAAGACTCCATGAAGGATGAGATAATAAAGTCCGTCTTTTTTTGCATGAAAAAATCATACCAGATTTCGAGCGTTTTCCATAAGTTTAGGAGAAACAAATCTCTGTTGAGATCTTTGTGCTTTATCTGCTTTAAAGAGATAGCCGTCTCCCTGATACTTTCCGGGAAGTCATCTTCACTATGGTTTATATTTATTCCGATGCCGACAACAACATGGTTGAGTTGATTCCCAATAAAACTGCTCTCGCTGAGGATCCCGCCTAGTTTTTTTCCCTCCCAGAGAAGATCGTTGGGCCATTTGAGACAAACTCTCACTCTCCAAACATTCCACAGGGCCTCGGCTACAGCCAGTCCCACAGTCAGCGTAAGGAGGGATATTTCAGGCTGTAGAGGGTGGAGAAGGACAGAGAGATAGAGACCTTTTCCACTAGGAGAATGCCACAAACGCTGAGATCTCCCCTTACCCAAAGTCTGCTCCTCCGCGATGACGACAGTCCCTTCGGGCGCTCCTTTAACAGCCATGTCTTTGACGACATCGTTTGTTGATGTGCAGCTCTGTAAATAATAGATTCGCTCTCCGATTTTCACTCCCCTGGTTCTCCCTATTGAATGACTAGTCTTCCTTCTTTATGCTCTCGAGAACGTATGCTTTCATGTGTTCAGCAATCAGGCTTTTTATCTTGTCCTCCAATTCCGCACCGCCGGAACGATCCTCAGCCGGCACCGGTTCCTCCGGAAGTGTTTGAGGATCAAAATCGCTTCCTGCCGCATCTCGGACTTTTCGGGCCAAGCTTATTGAATCGAACGGTTCCTCTATGAGTTCCCGGTATTCCAGCCCGTCTATCCTCTCCTCATCGACACTCTCAAATGCCCCCTGAAGGAGAAAAATCGGAACAGTCTTGAATCGCTCCTGATGGTTGAGAAAACGACAGACGTCATATCCATCCTTGGAATCAAGGAACAGGTTCAAAAGAATAACATCAGGCTGAAAGGTCTCCAACTCTGTAAGCATCTCATGGCCATCTGAAAAAAAGGAAATTTCGAATTCTGCCTCAGGAAATGCCGCCCGGACAGCCGTAACAACTGAAGGGGTGCAGTCTGCAACAATCATTTTAATCATAATTTTTATGGGTTAGTACTCTATCAGAACAGAGTCCTCTCCTAAAAGGGCTTCGACGTTCCTGGTAAACTCTTCGGAAGGCTTGACACTCTGGGCTTCTATGGACTGCACCACCATTCGGTAGGAATGCGGGGTCTGAAGATCAAACAAAATAGGACATTTTCCCTTGTGTTTTTCCAAGATAGTTTTGAGTTCTTCAAAGATCGTCTCCTCTAATCCCGGAAGAAATATCTTCAGGACAACTCTTCTCGCAAGTTTTTCAAAGGCCTCGATCAGTGGGGTGATCTGCGAGAGATGAATCCTCCGTCCTTCCCCCTCACCCAAAAACTTACCTTTCACCAGGACCATAAGATCTTCCCGAAGATGTTCATAGAATTTCTGGAAATTATCCGGAAAGACAACCACTTCGATCCGCCCTGTCAGGTCCTCGAGCATAAACGTTGCCATGCGCTCGTCTTTTTTTGTCTTGAGCGGCTTGATGGAGGTGATGATGCCTGCCAGCCGGATCTCGCAATTAAAATCATTGTTCTCATCCACCTCTCCGATGAAATGAGAAGTCAAGCGTTTCAAACTTTTCCCAAACTGTGTCAGAGGGTGACCGGTGATGTAAAAACCCAGAGCATCTTTTTCATATGACAGCAGCAGAGGTTCATCCCACTCTCTCATCCCTCTGATCTCTGCGGAAGCCTCCGGGGGATCGTTCTGCTCCTGGCCAAAGAGGGAGGACTGCTTCGAGGTCTTCATTTTTTGCTGCTCATGGGCATAGTCGATCAACCTGTCCACAAGATGGAAGAGCTGCGATCTTTTCCATCCCAGAGAATCCAGAGATCCGGACTTGATCAGACTTTCAATCACCTTGCGGTTCACCGCCTTGGAATCCACATCTTCAAACAGATCAAAGGGAGAAGAAAACATCCCCCTCTTCTTTCTGGATTTAAGAATGGCCTGAATAGCTCCTTCCCCCACATTCTTCACTGCCGAAAGCCCGAACCGGATGTTGCCCTCGGACTCGGTGAAATTGAAATCACTGGCATTTATGTCAGGCGGTAGAACTTTGATCCCCATCTCTTTGCACTCATTGATATACTTGACCAACTGAGAAGTCGCGCCTCTCTCCGCCTCTGATGTCAGGAGGGCGGCTAAAAAATACACAGGATAATGCGCTTTTAGATAGGCCGTCCTGTAGGCCAGACAGGCATAGGCTGCGCTGTGAGATTTATTGAAACCATATCCTGCAAAGTAATTGATTTGTTCGAAAATTTTGGTGGCTTTGGAATGACTCACGCCTTTCTCTTTGGCCCCCTGAATAAACCGCTGTTTCTGGGCCTTCATTACCGATGTTTTTTTCTTCCCCATCGCCTTGCGCAGAATATCGGCCTCGGCCATTGAAAATCCGGCAAGATTTGTCGCAATCTGCATCACCTGTTCCTGATAGACGATAATGCCTTTTGTTTCTTTGAGAATAGGTTCAAGTTCAGGCGATTCATAGTTGATACGATCCGGGTGGTGTTTGCACTTTACAAATTCATCGGTCATCCCGCTTTTTAAAGGGCCCGGGCGGTAAAGCGCATTCATTGCGATCAGGTCCCGAAAATTTTCCGGAATGTATTTCCTTAAAAGATCCTTCATCCCCGGACTTTCAAACTGGAAGACCCCGTCCGTATTTCCGGTCTGGAAAAGGGAAAACGTTTTTTCGTCATCCAGAGGGATTTCATCGAGGCAAAGCGTTTCGCCGGTTTTCTTTTTGATGATCTCAACCGTATCTTTTATGACGGTCAGGTTGCGCAAGCCCAGCAAATCCATTTTGAGAAGACCGATAGCTTCGATGTCTCCCATGGGAAACTGTGTTGTGATTTCACCTTTGGTTGACTGGTAGATGGGCATGAACTCCACAATTGGGGTCGGCGTGATGACGATTCCGGCGGCATGAATGGAGGGATGGCGGACCTGTCCTTCCAGCTTTACTGCATTGGCCAAAAGATTGGCGATTTTTACGTTTTGATCTCTCAACTCTTTCAGGGGTTTGATAGTTTTCAGGGCCCGCTCGATCGATGAATCAGGGCCCACAGGAGGAATCATTTTGGCAATCTTGTCCACCTCCGGCAGAGGGACTTCCAGTGCGCGGCCCACATCCCGGACGGCTCCACGCGCCGCCATGGTTCCAAATGTGATAATTTGACAGACGTTATCCCGGCCGTATTTATTCTTTACATAGGAAAGGATTTCATCCCGCCGTCGAGCACAAAAGTCGATATCGATGTCGGGCAAACTGATCCGCTCCGGATTGAGGAACCGCTCGAAGATGAGACCGTACTCTATGGGATCTATATCCGTTATACCCAGGCTGTAGGCAAGGAGGCTTCCTGCTGCAGAACCTCTTCCCGGACCTACAGGAATATCCTTTTTTTTGGCTTCCCGGATGAGATCCCAGACGATCATGAAGTAGCCCTCAAATCCCATCTGTTTTACCAGCCGGACTTCCCGATCAAAACGCTTTACATACTCTTCCCGGTCAGGAAGTTCTGCCTTATCCCGGGACTCCACAAGGGCCTGCATCCGCTTTTCAAATCCCTCCCTGGCTATGCGCTCAAAATACTCATCCAAATCAATCCCTTTGGGAGCCGTAAACCGGGGCAGGGAATACCCGGAGCCTGTACTCGAGTGAAATTCAAAATTGCACTGGGAGGCAATTTTGGTGGAATTGTCGACGGCATCAGGAACATCTGCAAACAGCTCCATCATCTCATTTCCGGATTTGAAGTAGAACTCATGCGAATCGAATCGGATTCGCTCCTGATCTGTCACTTTCTTGTTTGTCTGGACACAGAGAAGAATATCATGGCTTTCCCAGTCCTCTTTTTGGCGGTAATGGACATCATTTGTCGCGATCAGAGGAAGGTTGAGCTTCCGGGCCAGACGGATGAGAAGAGGATTGATCTTTTTCTGGAGTTCCAACTCATGGTCCTGAATTTCTATATAAAAATCCCCCTCGTGAAAAAAGGATGCATATTCAAGCGCAGCTTCCTCTGCTTTGTCCTCAAGTCCCAATCTCAAATAATGACTGATTTCTCCATTGAGACACCCTGAAAGAACAATAAAGCCCTCCCCGTGCCTGGCTAAGAGTTCTTTGTCGACTCTTGGCCTATAGTAGAATCCCTCCAGGTAGCTGTCTGTGATGAGTTGACAAAGATTCCTGTAGCCTTTGTCGTCCTTGACGAGGAGAACAAGATGAAAGTTCTTCGGACCCCGGGCCTCCGGACTTTTATCAAACCGGCTCTTTGGCGCAACATAGACCTCACAACCAAGGATAGGCTTAACTTTCCGCTCCTTTGCTTCCCGGAAAAAACTGACGGCGCCAAAAATGTTTCCGTGATCGGTCAGGGCTACGGCCGGCATATTGAATTCGTATGCAGCGTCCACCATCGCCTTTGTCTTCCATGCCCCGTCCAGGATGCTGAATTCGGAGTGGTTGTGTAGATGGATAAACGAAGCGCCCATGGTCATTCCCACTCAATGGTTCCGGGAGGCTTGGATGTGATATCATACACCACTCGGTTCACACCATTGACTTCGTTGACGATCCGGTTGGAGATCTTGGTCAGGAGAGAAGGTTCTGCCGGATACCAGTTGGCCGTCATCCCGTCCACGCTCTGAACAAGCCGGATGACAACGACTCTCTGGTACGTCCTGAGGTCACCCATGACTCCTACAGACCGGACAGGGAGCAGGACGGTAAACGCCTGCCACAACTGCTTGTACAGGCCTGATCGTATGATCTCATCAAGAAGAACACTGTCCGCTTCCCGTAGAATTCTCAGTCTCTCGCGTGTGACTTCCCCCACAATCCTGACGGCCAGTCCGGGGCCTGGAAAAGGATGCTGCTGGATAAAGTCCCTGTCTACACCCAGTTCTTCTCCCAGGGCCCGTACTTCATCCTTAAAAAGTTCGCGGAGGGGCTCGATGAGTTTGAATTTCAATCCTTTGGGAAGGCCCGCGACATTATGGTGAGATTTAATTCTGGATGAAGGGCCTTTGACAGGACTGCTTTCGATAACATCCGGATAAATCGTACCCTGGGCCAGAAATTGGACATTCCCAATCTTGGCCGCTTCCTTTTCAAAGATCCGGATGAAGACTTCACCGATGATTTTTCTTTTTCTCTCAGGGGAGGTGATTCTCTCGAGCCTTCTGAGGAAGTCCTCTGTGGCGTCCACTCCGATTACATTTAGGGAGAACTTTTCCCGAAATTTGTCCATAAGGTCCTGGTGCTGTCCCTTCCGAAGCAGCCCATTGTCGACAAAAATACACGTGAGATTGTCTCCGACAGCCTTATGGACGATGAGGGAGGTGACCAGAGAATCCACTCCTCCACTCAGGCCGCAGATAACCTTTCCATTCTTGACCTGCCGGCGGATGATATCGGCTTCCCTTTGGATGAAAGACCCCACCGTCCAATCGGGTTTTAAACCGGCTTGAGAAAAAATGAAATTGGACAGGATCTTTTTTCCCGGTTTGGTGTGGACAACTTCAGGATGAAACTGAACGCCGAAAATTCTTTTTTCCCTGTTTTCGATCACCGCGGCTTTCGAATTGGACGTCAATCCAGTGACGACAAATCCCTCTGGGATCCTGTTGACTTTATCCCCATGACTCATCCAGACCTGGCTGCTCCCCCTTATTCCGGCAAGAAGTCCCTTTCGGTCTTTAACAACCAGGGATGCAAATCCGTATTCTCTTTTTATCGAAGACGCAACCTTTCCGCCCAATACGTGGACCATGAGCTGCAGACCGTAGCAGATGCCAAGCACTGGAATTCCGAGAAAAAATATTCCTTCCGGGATCAGCGGCGCTTCTTCCTCGTACACACTGCTGGGGCCCCCGGACAAAATAATGGCCTTAGGGTTTTCTTTTTTTATCCGGGAAAGAGAAATATTAAAAGGAACGATTTCTGAGAAAACCCCAAGCTCTCTAACCTTACGGGCTATGAGTTGGGTGTACTGTGAGCCAAAATCGAGGACGAAAACCGTATCCATGTATAGATTTTATCAGAAAATATTTCCTCACGCTAGAAAAAACATCACATCATCCTCATTTTGTCTCCTTCATTGACTTGGGATGGCAAATTTCTTATAGTGTTTGTCTTATGGACAGGCAAAAAATCACGTCCGAATTGAGCATCGAAACTCCTTCTAAAATCGTGCTGCTTGTTTTGGACGGCCTGGGAGGCCTGCCCATAAATGGAAAAACCGCCCTCCAAGCCGCAAAAACTCCCCATCTCGATGCCTTAGCGGCTCGAAGTGTATGCGGGCTGACAGATCCTGTTTTTATGGGGATCACTCCAGGAAGCGGCCCCGCTCACCTCTCTCTATTTGGATACGATCCCACGAAATACATCCTCGGCCGGGGCATCCTTGAAGCCATGGGCATAGGAGTGGACGTGGGAGAAAATGACCTTGTCGCTCGGGGAAATTTTGCCACACTCACAAACGGTCTTATCACGGACCGCAGGGCCGGAAGGATTCCTTCCAGTGAAAACGCCCGTATCTGTGAAAAAATCAACAGGGAATTAAGAACCGTTGAAGAGACGGAGATCGCTCTTTTCCCTGGAAAAGAACACCGATTTGTCGTCAGATTTAGAGGGGAAGGGCTCTCGGACTCTCTTTATGATGCCGACCCTCAAAAAAATAACAAGGCCCCGATATCCCCCGAAGCCAAAAAAGAGGAGGCCGAACGGGCCGCAAAGATCGTGAATGTCTTTATGACGAAAACAACTCTCCTCTTAAAGGATTCCCCAAAGGCCAATACTGTTCTCCTGCGCGGTTTTTCTAAGCTCCCTTCACTCCCGGCCCTGGACAACCTGTTCCATCTGAAACCGGTCGCCGTGGCGCACTACCCGATGTACAGGGGTTTCGCCAAGCTAGTCGGTATGGAGGTTGCTGACGTTGGGCCAACAATCGAAGACGTCTTTACGACGGCCGAAAAAATCTATGCCGACTATAACTTCTTCTATCTGCACGTCAAAAAGCCGGATGCTGCCGGAGAAGATGGATGTTATGAAGAAAAGATAAAAGCTATTTCAGAAATCGACACATACATTCCCCGACTTCTGGCCCTTAATCCCGATGTGCTCGCCGTCACAGCAGACCATTCCACGCCCTGTCTGCTCAAATCCCACTCCTGGCATCCTAATCCCTTTCTGCTTCATTCACGTACGGCTCAGCAGGATCAGGTGGATACTTTCTCTGAAATACAGTGCGCTTCCGGGTACCTGGGTCGTTTTCCGGCCCTCAATACTATGCCCCTTTTGATGGCCCATGCGGAGAAGCTTAAAAAATACGGCGCCTAAACCGCATTAGACAAGAATGCAGAAATCTAAGATTTTCTCTCTTCTATTCGGACCGCTGCTCTTTTGTTTCTCTCTTGTCCTTCTCTTTTCGCAGGGTGACACCCGTGTTGAAATCGCCAATCTTCGCTATCATATCCATCCCTCTTTTACACGGATTGTCCTAGACATCGGACAGATCAGAGAGTACAGCTCCAATCAGTTGACCTCGCCCGGCCGGGTCTATATCGATATCTATCAAACCAAGCTCAATCCCATTCTCCAGGGCAGAACCATTCCGGTCGACAATGCTTACATCCACCAAATCCGGATTGCCCAGAGTACCGATTCAACCGTTAGGATCGTCGTGGATGTAGACATCAATTCGGTCAAACGCTACGATGTGTTTCCTCTCCTTGATCCCTTCCGGATTGTCTTGGACATTTACCCAAAAGAGGCCTCTTCGACTCCCCCTACTTCAAAAGTCAGCAAGACCCCCAAACCCACCTCCTCCGGATACAGCATGGTCCGACAGCTCGGATTGGGGATCCAGAGGATTGTCATCGATCCCGGACACGGGGGAAAAGATCCGGGGTGCATCGGAAAAAAGGGCACCTATGAAAAGGATATAGTCCTTGATATCTGCGCTCGCCTGAAGAAACTCCTCCTCCAGAATAAGGGCCTCGAAATCATCCTCACAAGGGAGACAGACATCTTTGTTCCCCTGGAATACAGGGTGAAGATCTCCAACCAGAAAAAGGCTGATATTTTCATCTCCGTACATGCCAACTCCTACCCGAACAGAAAACGTGCCGGAGTCGAAACCTACTACCTCAATTTCAGCCGGGATCCGGATGTGCTCGAAGTCGCCGCCCGGGAAAATGCCACCGTCACCAAAAACATCAGCCAACTAGGAGAAATCCTGGAAGAAATCATCCGGACCAGCAAACTCTTGGAATCGAGAGATCTCGCCAACCGTATTCAAAAAAACCTGGTCACACGGCTTAACTTAAAATACAAAGGGATCAAGAACTTAGGCGTCAAAGGGGGCCCGTTCTGGGTTCTGAAGGGAGGAGAAATGCCGTCCGTTCTTGTAGAAATTTCCCATCTCAGCAATCCGCTCGAAGAAGAACGGCTCAACACCCCCCAATACCGTCAAGCGGTCGCCCAAGGAATCTATGAAGGAATCCTTCAATATATAGAATCGCTAGGAAAAGGATGATTGACCATGAAGAGAAGAGAATTCATCAAAGATCTTGCCATCGGAGGCATGGTCCTCAATCTGAATCCCCAAATATATGCGCAGGGATCGAGCTCGCCTGATCTGGCCGTTATTATGGGAGACTCGCCTGCACTCATCACCCAAGAGGCCATCTCCACGCTGGGTGGAATGAACCGTTTTGTCTCAAAGGGAGACAAAGTGATGGTCAAACCCAACATTGGCTGGGACAGGACTCCGGAACAGGGAGCCTGCACCAATCCCGAAGTTGTAAAAACTCTCGTCGAACTCTGCTTTGACGCGGGAGCCAAACAGGTCACGGTCATGGACAATCCCTGCAATCCTGCCCAGAGGACATACGTACGTTCAGGAATTGCCAAGGCGGCCAAGGATGCCGGTGCCAAAACACCGTTCCCCAACAAGTTCAAGCTGAAAAAACTTGCCCTCAATGGAGAATGGTTTAAAGAATGGGAGGTCTACACCGACTTCACCGAGGTGGACAAGATCATCAATGTCCCTGCGGCTAAAACTCACAGCCTTTCAAGGATCACGCTGGGCATGAAAAACTGGCTCGGAGCCCTGGGGGGCAACCGCAATCAACTCCATCAAAACCTGGACTATGCCATGGTTGATCTCGCCCGATTCTTCAAACCCACTTTGACCGTGCTCGATGCCTACCGCCTGCTGATCCGAAACGGACCACAGGGCGGCAGGCTTTCCGATGTTAAAGTTTTTAAAACCATAGTGGCTGGTGTGGACTATGTTGCCGTTGATGCTATGGGGGCAACCTTTTTCGACATCAAACCAGAAGAACTTCCCTACCTCCAGCTGTCCAAGGAAAGAGGGATGGGAGAAATTGACCTGGAGAAACTAAACGTTGAAAAAAGAGCGGTCTAAAAAATACAAGCTCATTCAGACTCTTAGAATTATCACCCAGATAGTCTTTTTCTGCTTGTTCTTCTTTCTCCTTATGCAAACCCGATTTCTCGGACAGGACTACATCGGCCGGGTGGAAATTTTTTTCCACTTCGATCCCCTGCTGGCGGTCGCCACCTTTATCGCCTCCCGCGCCATCTTCCCTGCTTTTGTATATGCCGCCATCACTCTTATAGTCACCTTTGTGCTTGGGCGGGTCGGGTGTGGCTGGGTCTGTCCTTTAGGATCTCTGCATCAGTTTTTTTCCTGGATTTTCAAAAAGACAAAACTGCTCCGCCTTCAGAAACTTAAGACATTCAAAGACAAACGCCTCGCCTGGAAATATTATCTTCTTATCTTCCTTCTGATCAGCACTTTTTTTACCCTCGATCTGGTTGGAATTTTTGATCCCTTCTCTCTTCTCTACCGGTCTTTTATCGTGGGGATTCTTCCTGCCGTCGATTTTACCATTGAAAATCTGATTGGGGTTTTGTACAAAATCAATCTCTCCTCAATCGGGGACGGGCTCGTTCAATTTTTTGAAACCCTGGCAATTAATGCCATTTTCATCCAGGGAGCTTTAATCGCCGCTATCTTCATCGGCCTGGTACTGCTTAATATGCACAGGGAAAGATTCTGGTGCCGGTATCTCTGTCCTCTTGGTGCTTTTCTCGGCTTGGCCAGCCGATTTAATCTCCTCAAACTTAAAGTGTCAGAAAAAAAATGCATCAAATGCAACCTGTGTACCATACACTGTCAAACTTTGGCCAATCCCTGGCCCAATGAAGATTGGAAGAGCTCGGAGTGCGATTACTGCTTCACATGCAGTGCGATCTGTCCGACCAACGCCATCACTTTTCCCATTAAAGCCAAATCCGAGAGCATCGAGGCTGTCGATCTCTCCCGCAGGAAAGTTATTTTGACCTCTTTAATGAGCATCGTCGCCGTGCCCTTTTTTCGGATTTCTCCGGCGAAAATCCGTGCTTCTGAAAAATTGATACGGCCTCCTGGAGCCCTTCCCGAAGACCAATTCCTTCAGAAATGTATCCGATGTGGTGAATGCATGAAGGTCTGCCCAACCAACGCCCTTCAGCCGGCTTGGACAGAAGCCGGACCGGAAGGGCTCTGGACACCCATGCTCGTTCCCAAGATCGGGTACTGCGAATACTACTGCTCTCTCTGCACCCAGGTCTGTCCGACCGGAGCCATCAAAGCCCTGTCGATCGCCGCAAAAAATCAGATCTGCATCGGAACAGCCTGGATCGATAAGAACCGCTGTATTCCATGGATATACGGGGACCCCTGCATTGTCTGTGAGGAACACTGTCCCATCTCCCCTAAAGCCATCAAGTTCATCAAAATCGAAGTCTCCCTCCCCGACGGGGTGATAAAAACCCCACTGGCCCCGCAAGTTGAAGTGGACGGTTGTACGGGATGTGGTATATGTGAAACCAAATGTCCTGTGGTCGATCAGCCGGCCATCTATATAACGAGTGTGGGGGAAACCCGGTCAGAGCAGAATCAGATGCGTCTGGAATTGATCCAACCCGAGTTCAATATCACAGATCCCGGTGAAGACATCAACAAGTAATCTCCCCTCTTTATTTTAGAGCCGGACGGAACCCTTACGAGGTATGTCTCCATTCCTCGCTGAAGCTCCGGGCGGAGACACACTTCTCGACGTCCATCCGGCTCAACTGCAGGTATTGCGCAAAGGTCGATCCCTGCCAATCCGATTTATCTTGAAGGAGATGAAGGGAGGGCGAAGCGGTGTATCTCTGCGCGCAGCGATCGGAGCGAGGACGGAGGTGCGCCGCGGAAGGACGGAAAGGCGCCCGCCTTCATCTCCAGCATCTTCTCTAGTCATTCAGAGAGGAGTTTTTTGAGTTCTTCTTTGAGCAGCGGGAGGATCTGGAAGAGATCACCGACTACACCAAAATCAGCCACTCTAAAAATCGGGGCCTCAGGATCCTTGTTGACGGCCACTATGACCTTCGACGAGGACATCCCTGCGAGGTGCTGGATGGCTCCCGAAATACCGAAAGCAAAATAGATGTTCGGTGACACGGTTTTCCCTGTCTGTCCGACCTGATTCTGGTGGTCGATCCAACCGGCATCAACTGCCGAACGAGACGCCCCGACTGCCGAGTGAGGAAGGATGGAAGTGAGCTCCCGCAGCAAGTCAAAATTTTCCGGGCCCTTCATCCCGCGTCCACCCGAAACCACAATTTCCGCCTCGGTCACATCCAGGGCCGCACCTTCCGTCTCGAGTAGTTCGACAACCTGATCCATCACCTTGTCTTCCGCCAAAGCCACGTTTTTCTTGACCAATTCTCCCTGAGTATCAAGGGGATCCATCAAGGGAAACACATTGGGCCGAAGTGAGGCCATCAGGGGAGAAGATTTAAAGGAGAACGTCGCCAAGACCTTGCCTGCGTAGATCGGTCGGACGACCTCCAGTTTCCCGCGGTTGACCGTCAGCCGGATACAATCCGTTGCCAGGCTCACACCAAGGCTTGCCGCCAATCGAGGCGCCAGATCCTTGCCCATCGCCGTGGCCGAGAAGAGGACTGCGGCAGGCTTGAGTTCATCTATTAAAACTTTGAGGGCCAAGGCAAAGCCTGAGGGAGAATAGTGGCTTAGCAGCGTATTCTCCAAAACAAACACCTTTGAGGCCCCATAGCGGAATACTTCTGAAGAGAAATCTTCGACATTGTGCCCCAAGATGGCCGCGGCGACATCCATGTTCATCTCATCGGCCAGTCTCTTGGCTTCAGAAAGAACCTCCAGTGAAGATTTTTTGACTTTCCCGTCTCTTATTTCTATGTAAACTAAAAACATCGATTCCTCCTATAAAACCTTTGCTTCTTCTCTCAGAAATTCGACAATTTTTTTTGCCGCCACATCCGGTTCCTCTTCGATGACCTTTCCGTCTTCCCTCAGAGGAGGGCTTTCCATTTTGATAAGCTCGAGCATGGGAGCCAGTTGATCTTCATCAAGTCCCAAATCCTCCACTTTAACGACGGGAATCTCTTTCCTTTTGGCCGCCATAATCCCCCTTAATGTTTCATAGCGGGGTTCATTCAATCCTTTTTGGGCACTGATTACGGCGGGAAGTGTAAAAGCGACTTTTTCTACTGCGCCTTCTATCTCCCGGTGAGCACTTCCGGTATTTCCATCTATCTCCAGTTTGGTCACTACATTTACCTGCGGGAGTCCAAGCCATTCCGCCACCATTGATGGAATTTGGGAATTATCTGTCCCGACGGACTGCTTCCCGAACAAAAGAAGATTATAATCAGAATATTTTGTCTGGAGGGCCTGAACGAGAATGCGTGCTGTACGCAGTCCATCGTATGTTTCTTTTAACTCGTCTTTTAAAAGCACCGCCTCATCTGCACCCATGGCCAACGCCTTTTTCAGAATGGGGATGCTGTCATCCGAGCCGACAGAAAATACGGTCACAGTGGTCTCCCTGGCTTCTTTGAGACGAAGGGCCTCTTCGACGGCATATTCATCAAAAGGATTGATCACAAAGCTCAATCCTTCTTCTATGATACTGTTGGCTTCATGGTCTATTCTGATTTTGGATTCGGTATCTGGAACTCTTTTCACAAATACAAAAATATTCACTTGTACCTCCGTATGATTTCTTCTATAAATATTAAAAAAATTAGGTTCTTCTCCCGATTAGTTGATGCAGTGTATGCAAAGGATTCGAGGGTTCAAGGGTTCCTGGGTTCTGGACTCCTTTTTTTATGATTATAAGCCGTTTACTTAAATCCCTGATCTCTTGAATTCTTTTTTATTCTTCTTCATCATTTCACTCGAATCCTTGACCCCTAGAATCCTTGAATCCTAATATCCTCTCAACTCTTTTGGAGATGATCGAAAAATTATTATATTTATTTTACCGAGGCCAGTCAAATATTGAATGCAAATGATGACACGTCATCTTCTGCATGAGATGAAAGTGGGGATAGGGGTTTTTATAAATTATTCGGATATATAGCGTTTCAGGAGAAGGGTAGCATTCGTTCCCCCAAAACCGAAGGAATTGGACAGGCCAAAATTAACACTCGCTTTCCGCGCTGCATTAGGCACATAATCCAGGTCACATTCAGGGTCCGCGGTCTCATAGTTGATCGTGGGTGGTATGATCTGGTTGTGCAGGACTAAGGCCGTAATCCCTGCCTCAATACCTCCCGCAGCACCAAGAAGATGCCCGGTCATGGATTTTGTGGAACTGATTGCAATCTTGTTGGCGTGATCCCCAAAGACTTTTTTGATCGCCAGGGTTTCGATTTTATCATTATAGAACGTGGACGTGCCGTGCGCATTGATATAATCAACGGCGTCGGGAGGGATTCCGGCATCTTTGATCGCCTCTCTCATCGACAACTGGGCTCCGGCCCCATCCATCTGCGGAGAAGACACATGATAGGCATCCCCGCTCATCCCGTAGCCTGTGACCTCAGCATAAATCTTGGCTCCTCGTTTTTTCGCCGTTTCCAACTCCTCAAGCAGAAGGATTCCGGCGCCCTCTGACATGACAAAGCCGTCTCTGTCTTTGTCGAAAGGCCGGGACGCCTTTTGGGGTTCATTATTCCTTGTCGACAGGGCTCTCATGGCACAAAATCCAGCCATTCCAAGCGGTGTCAGCGGCGCTTCCGCGCCCCCGGCAATCATCCGGTCCGCATCGCCTCTGGCAATAATCCGAAAGGCATCCCCAATGGCGTGAGAACTAGTCGAACACGCCGTGGCCGTGGCCGAATTGGGTCCTTTTGCTCTGAACCGGATGGAGATCTGTCCGGCAGCTTCATTAATAATCGACGAGATTAAAAAGAAGGGGGAAACTCTTGTAGGGCCCTTTTCTAGAAGCAGCTTGTGGTTTTCTTCGATCGCCCCGATCCCGCCAATTCCCGAACCCACGCAGACTCCCGTTCGCTCCCCGGAGAGAACCTCGGGATCAATTCCGGAAAAATCGACACAAATTTGAGCCGCGGCCACACCAAGCTGGATAAAGCGGTCCATCTTTCGAACCTCTTTCCTCTCGATGAATTGGAGGGGATCGAAATCTTTGACCTCTCCTGCAATTGTCGTTGTAAATCCCTTAGTGTCGAACCTTGAAATATATCCAATTCCGCTTTTTCCTTCAAGAAGAGACGCCCAGGTTTCCTCCGTCCCGATACCTAAAGCGGAAACCAGCCCAATTCCGGTGATTACGACTCTACGAATTGAAGGATTCTGTCCCATAGTTCAATTTAAAAGGATCGTCTATTTCATGTGTTCTAAAACGTAATCCATAGCTCCACCAACAGTAGTGAGTTTTTCAGCCGCTTCATCAGGAATGTCCATGTCGAATTCATCTTCAAGGGCCATGACCAACTCGACCGTATCCAGTGAATCGGCACCCAAATCATCGATGAAAGAGGCTTCTTCGGTAATCTGATCTTCACTGATGCTCAGTTTATCAGCCACGATAGCCTTTATTTTCTTAATTAATTCATCTCTTTCCATTTTTTTTCTCCTCTGTTGAAAATCTTTCCTTAATATTTATCCGGATCACATAAGCATTCCGCCATTGATGCCTATGACCTGACCTGTTATATATGCGGCCTCGTCGGAGACCAAAAATTTGACCAAATGGGCCACTTCCTCTGGCGTTCCAAATCTTTTCATGGGGATGATATCGACAAACGTCTTCTTAATGGAATCAGGAAGCACATCCGTCATGGAAGTCGCAATATAGCCCGGAGCAATCGCGTTGACAGTGATCCCCCTTGCCGCTACCTCGCGGGCCAGGGATTTTGTTAATCCAATGACTCCTGCCTTAGAGGCCGAATAGTTGGCCTGTCCGGCATTCCCCATCAATCCTACGACCGAAGAAAGATTTACGATACGCCCATAACGATTGGAAATCATGTGTCGAATGACCGCTTTGCAGAAGTTAAAAACTCCTTTTAGATTTACTGCCACCACCGCATCCCACTCGTCCTCGTTCATTCTCATCATCAGGTTATCCCGTGTGATTCCCGCATTGTTGACGATAAAATCGATCTTCTGGAATTTTTCAAGGATGGTCTCAACTGTCTGCCCTACCATGTCGAAGCTAGACACATCCACACAGTAGGCCGCCGCTTTCCCGCCAGCCTTCTTTATTTTGTCCACAACCTTTTCGAGTTTATCTTTTTGGACATCAATCAGAATGGCCTCGGTTTTCTCTCTGGCAAGCTCAAGGGCAATTGATTCTCCAATCCCTTGAGAGGCTCCGGTTACAATTCCAACCTTGTTTTCCAAGGACATGTTACACTTTCACTCCCAAAGAGGGGTGAAGACCTCGGCCTAACTCAATCTGGATTTTTTCCTGCACTCTTTGCAAGACAAATTCCCGTGCCATACGAACGGCATTCTTGACCGCAATGGGATTGGAACGTCCGTGTCCGATGATACAGACACCATTCAGGCCAAGAAGATGTGCTCCTCCATACTCGGTATAATCTATCTTTTTATACAGCTTCTTGACATTCCTTTTCATAAGAGCAAATCCGATTTTGGCAAAGAGGTTTTTCATGATCTCGGTCCGGGCCATATTAAAAAAGGTTTCCACAACCCCTTCGCTCACCTTGAGAGCAATGTTTCCCGTAAATCCATCACTGACAATGACATCAGCCTGGCCTGAATAAATGTTCTTCCCCTCTATATTGCCGATAAAGTTTAAAGAGGAGGCTACCAGCCTTTCGTGGACCTCATTAGTCAGCTCGTTTCCTTTCATCTCTTCCTCCCCAACGCTCATGAGCGCAACCCTGGGATTTTTCAGCTTCATAACGGATTCCATAAACACATGCCCCATCACAGCAAACTGCACCAGATGTTGTGGTTTGCAGTTGACGTTGGCTCCGACGTCTGTCAGAAGAGTCAATCCTTTAAGCGTGGGGACCAGAAGGGAAAGGGCCGGCCTCTCCACTCCCGGCAGTGCGCCTAAAACTTTTTTTGATATGTACACAACGGCAGCCGTATTTCCCGTGCTGACAAAGGCATCGGCTTCCTTGGATTTGACCAACTCAGTTCCGATACGAATGGAAGATTTTTTCTTTTTGCGGATAGACAAGAGCCCCTCCTCCATGTCAATGAATTCGGAGGCATTGATAATGGTCACTTTTGCTTGGGAATGAGGAAGCCTGTCAAGCTCTTTTTTGATCAGGTCCTCAACGCCTACAAGAATGACTTCAGCCTGGTATTCCAGAGAAGCCTGGACGGCGCCTTCAACAATAACTCTGGGCCCATAGTCACCACCCATCGCATCTACTGCAACCTTCATCATCCCCTTCCTATATCACTCTTCGGTACCTTCGATCACCTGTCGACCGTTGTAAAACCCGCAGTCCGGACAGGCCCTGTGGGGAAGCTTCGGATTCCCACAGTTTGAACAAAGAGACAGGGAGGGAACGTCGAGGGCATCATGTGAACGTCTCTTCTTTTTTCTTGAATGAGAATGTCTTCGTTTTGGATTTGCCATTTATCTTTTATCTCTCAAAAATATTTTAAATTTATCCAGGATAATATCAGAATCTTGCGTGACACAGTGGCAGTCCCCATCCTTCTCGACCTTCCCGCAGACGGGGCAAAGTCCCTGGCAGTTTTTTTCACACAACGGCTTGACAGGAAAGGTAAGGTTGATCTGCTCCAGTACCACATCGAGAAGATCTATGATAGGGTTCATATAGAAAAACCTGCTCAGGTCCCCTTCCTCTAACTGGTCTCCCAGCTCTTCAAGCTCCTCGGGGAGATAGACAAGATCGAACAAGGAATCCACAGGCATTTCATAGGGCGAAAGACACCGGCTGCAGACAAAGCTGAGTTGGGTCGTAACCCTCCCTTTGATAAAAATTTCATCCTGGATTCTTTTTATAGATATATCCGCATGAACCGGTTTGCGGAAAACCACGTTTTCGTCCACCAGGTCCGCATTGAGAAATTCAAAATTTTTGCTGATTTTCAGCTCTTTTGCGTTTAATTTATCTATCTCTATAATCATATTTTAGGCTCTTTGGAAAAAAGTTAACTTATTATACCATCTTACTTTAGTTTGTCAATAATGCGGATATCATTTCAACCTAAGAGTTCCGCTTGAAATCGCTGGAAAGAGACGTATAATAGGAAAAAACGCTCGGGAAGAAATATGGCAGGATTTAACACAAAAATCGAACACAAAGGCGTCATCTATATTGTTCAAACACAGGACCTTGGAAACCCTTCTTATTGTATCGAATCCCTCATCTACAAATCCGGAAAAGCTCTTTCTCCTCGAAAAAATTTCTACTTACAACTCTTGAACAGCCCCACACTCCAAGAACGTATCGATCAACTCCTCGAACAAGAGCATAAGGCCGCAATCAAAGCCATTGCAGACGGGCAGTTCGACCACGCGTAATTCATCCGTGAAAAAATATGGCTGAAAAAACGATTCTTCTGATCGATGGAAACTCTCTCCTCTACCGTTCTTTTTATGCGATCAAGCATCTCTCTAATTCAAAGGGATTTCCGACAAACGCTATTTTTGGCTTTCTCTCAGCACTGCGCAAGTTTATGGACCAACACAACCCCGATTCACTGGGAGTCGTCTTTGATACCAAAGGGCCGACCTTCCGTCACCTGGCATTTAAAGAATACAAGGCCCACCGCAAACCGATGCCCGATGATCTGGTCATTCAGCTCCCCATGTTGAAGAAAATATTGAAGGCCTTGCACATTCCGATTCTCGAAAAACAAAAATACGAAGCCGACGACATTCTCGGCAGCCTCTCCCGCATCATTCCCTCACATAATCTCCATACAATAATTGTTACGACCGATAAAGATCTGCTCCAACTCGTGGACAAAAACACCTCTATCTACAACAACTCTAAAGACCTGCTTCTTGATGAAGACGGAGTAGAGAAGACGTTTGGCGTTCCTCCGTCTAAAATTATTGATGTCCTTGCCCTCTGGGGAGATGCTTCTGACAATATCCCGGGAGTCCCTGGAATTGGAGAAAAAACGTCAAAGGCGCTTATCAACCAGTTCGGCTCCATCGATGAACTGCTGAACAATCTCGGCCGTGTCGAAAAAACTGGCCTAAGGAAAAAAATCACAGAAAATCTGGCCCAGCTGCGCCTTAGCCGGGAGCTGGTGACCATTGAAATAAATCTTGACATACCATTTGATCCGGGAGATTTCATCCTCAAGGAGCCTAACTATGCAGCGCTGATCCCTCTCCTTCAGGAAATGGAATTCTCCTCTCTTCTTTCGGAGTACCTAACGAAGTCCGATCAAAAAGACAAGGACTACGCCATCATTTGGGAAGAGCCCCAACTCAAAGAGCTTGTGGATAAAATAAAAAAGGCCAAACGCATGGCCTTGGACACGGAAACGGACAGCCCTTTTCCCACCCGGGCCAACTTGGTGGGGATGTCATTTGCGATAGAAAAACACAAAGCGTATTATCTTCCCCTCGGTCACGACTACCCTGATGCTCCCACTCAAATCTCGAAGAAGCGGGCCTTTTCTCTCCTTTCCGAGATCCTTGCCGATCCAGAAATTAAAAAAATCGGCCAGAACATCAAATACGATGCCATCGTGCTTAAGAGAGCGGGACTACCTGTTGAAGGGATCGATTTAGACACAATGGTCCTCTCCTATCTACTGGAGCCGAATTGGGGAAAGCACAATCTGAACCGACTCGCCATGTCCTATCTTCAGATCAAAACCGTTCCCTTTCAGGATATCGCAGGTAAGGGCAAGGAGGAAAAAACACTCAATGCCGTCGATATCCAAAGGGTCGCTCCCTATGCCTGCCAGGACGCAGATTTAGCCCTCGATCTGAGCGACTGTCTCTGGCCTCGTGTGAAGAATCAAAAGCTGGAATCTCTCTACCGGCAGATCGAACTGCCTCTTATTCCCATCCTTTCCGACATGGAAATGCAGGGGATTAGAATCGATTCTTCCGCTTTAAAAAAACTTTCCATGGAACTCCATGAAGACCTGGAGAGGCTCAAGATAAAAATATTTTCGGTCAGCGGAGAAGAATTTAATCTCAATTCACCGCAGCAGCTGGCTCATATCCTTTTCGAAAAACTCAAGCTGCCCCCATCTCGTAAAACGAAAATCACAAAAGGGTATTCGACAAGCTCCAGCGTCCTGCAGGAACTTTCCCGGAACTTCCCTGTGGCTAAAAATGCGCTGGAATACAGGCAGCTGGCCAAACTCAAGTCCACATATGCCGACGCTCTTCCCCGGCTCATCAATCCCGAAACAGGCCGCATTCATACCTCCTACAACCAGACTGTGGCGGCGACAGGACGCCTGTCCAGCTCTGATCCCAATCTTCAAAATATCCCGATCCGGGGAGAGCTTGGCCCACGGTTCCGGCAGGCCTTTATCCCAGCAGAAGGCCATCTCTTCCTTTCCGCAGACTATTCCCAGATTGAACTTCGCGTCCTGGCTCATCTATCCAAAGACAAGGCCCTTATCGAGACTTTCCTTAAAGACCAGGATATTCACCTGGAAACCGCCAATCGTGTATTTGGTCCTGCATCCTCTCTTTTCGATGACGAGCAGCGGCGGCGGGCCAAGATCATCAATTTCAGCATGGTTTACGGTGCCTCGGCCTTTTCTATGGCAAAAGAGCTGGGGACAACAACTGCCGAAGCCCAACAGTTCATCGATATGTATTTTGAAAAATATCCGAACGTCCGCGACTTTCTCGAAAGAAGTGTGGAAGACGCCAAAAAGAGAGGTTATTCCGAGACCCTCTTCGGTAGAAAACGCCAGATCCCCGAGCTCTTGCAAGGCGACCATATGACTCAACAGATCGGCCGCCGCATGGCACTCAACACGCCTATTCAAGGGACCGCCGCCGACCTCATAAAAAAAGCTATGATCGATGTCTGGGAGGAACTTCGACGGCGTTCACTGAAGAGTAAAATGATTCTTCAGGTCCATGATGAACTGGTGTTCGAAGTCCCAGATGATGAACAGGAAGCTATGGAAGATCTTGTAAAGAAGAAGATGGAGAAGGTCTGTCCTCTCGAGGTTCCTCTAAAGGTCCATCTCGGCTGGGGAATAAACTGGGCCGAGGCCAAATAAAAATAATCACTCCAAAAAGATAGATCAAAACCCATCCGACAATTTGCGAACTGGCCACGATAGGAGCGTTCACTCCGAGTAGGCCATAAAGATAAATCCCCATAGCCTGGCGTATTCCCAACCCGTTTACGGAGATTGGAATGAGGGCTGAAAATGTTTCCATGGTGCTGATCTGGAGAATTTTGAACACCAAAATCCGGACGTTCAGCCCGACAGAAAAAATAAAGTAATTCATCAGGGCTATAGAGCCAAATCCCAGAAGTTTTATTCCCAAGCTTACAACCAGTAATCCTCTGTGTTTCCGGAAGTACGAGGAAAAGGCAGAAAAAAATCCTGCAAACCGCTCTCTGGTTTTCTCAGGAAGAATCTTCCGGATTATTTTCCGGCCGAATGCAGAAAGGAGAAAAAACACAAAGCCACCCAAAACAGCCACGAGAAGGAGAAATAACTGAACGGCCACCCGAAAAGAAAAAAAAGTGAAAAATCCTGTTGAAGCAACCATCCCGAGGGCAAAAACGGTCACCGTTTTTCCCGTGACAAAAAACGCTGTCCCCTGACCAACTGCAATATCCCGCTTTTTTAAATAATACACGATGGACACTTCCCCGAGTTTTCCCGGCAGGAATAACCCGATGGCCCAGGATGGGAAGTAACAGGGCAAAAATTCACGGAAAGACAATTGAGAAAAAGCCCGCAGAAGTACCCACGACCCCAGAGAAGACAGGCCTAAAAAGATCACAAAAAATCCTACGGCTAAAGGAAGAGCCCAGAGGTTCAAATGAGCCAGGCTCTCCACAATTTTATCAAGGCCAATCTTAAAAAAAAGCCCGAAGAGGATAAGCCCTCCAAAAAGAATTCTCGCCAGGATTTTAATTTTGTTCTTCATGCCAGAGCTTTAAGTCCCATCCTGGTTACAGCTTATCCATAAAGGGAAAAAGCGTCAAATGAAAATTTTTCACTATTTTTATGAATTATCCTGGATTATTCACGAGTCGCGGTTGCCGCAGATGGTAGGCGCGGTGGATGAAGCTGTGGTATTTCACCGCGAACCCGCCGCAACAACCCAGATGCGGTAAGATCGGCTCGCCTCCTTGAGGTAAAAAATGTCGATTATAAATAAAATAAAAAACAAAAGGAACGGGGTTGTTATAGAAGGTTCCTGATAAATCAAGCTAACTCGTCAATATCACTCTTTTAAAAACTTCCATCGACATTTTTTATGAATAGTTCAGGTTATTCTGGTTAGCAAAGATAGATTCAATTATCTATAATGATTATTCATTCAAAACTTAAAACAATGCTTAGAAAAAAACAGCCTTCTGAGGCCGTCACAAAACCAATTCTTCTCAAAGCCGCTGTCTTTGTCCTGACCGCCTCTCTCCTGAGTTTCATCCAATTGAGGGTTGCCCGGCCTATGCTTATGGCAGAACGTTTTTTCCCCGGATGGGGGTGGTTCGAAATCTTGGCCTTATCTCTGTATGCAGTATTTATAGCAGGAAAAATGCTCTATCCAACACAGACTCCCCGGTGGCGACTAAGTCTCTGGATTTTCTTTTCCGTTGTTTTTTTCTCCCAGCTTCTGATAGGCCTATTAGGAGTGGATCAGTTTCTTATGACAGGAACTCTCCATATTCCCGTTCCAGCCATGATTGTTGCCGGGCCTCTTTTCCGCGCCGAGCGATTCTTTATGCCCATCCTCTTTGCCTCCACTGTTTTTCTGGTGGGACCGGCATGGTGCAGCCATCTGTGCTACATCGGTGCATGGGATGCCGCAGCCTCGGTTCATAAAAATAAGCCGCTGGCTATGCCCAAGTGGAGGCACCCCGTTCGGATCGGCATCCTTCTGTTTGTCGCGGCGGTCAGTCTTGTCCTTCGTTGGATCGGAGTTTCGGCGGTTGCAGCGGGGGGGTTCGGACTTGCTTTTGGCCTCATTGGGATTGGAATGATGCTCCTCTGGTCACGAAAATCCGGAGTGATGACTCACTGCATCACCTACTGTCCCATTGGCCTTCTGGCTAACTGGTTCGGTCGCCTTTCCCCCTTTCGCATCAGAATCAATCCCAGCTGCAATGCATGCGGGGCATGCCGCCCCGTCTGCCGGTATGCCGCTCTGACAGAGAAAGACATTCAAAACAGAACACCGGGAAAGACCTGCACTCTCTGTGGAGACTGCATCAAAACCTGTAAAGATCAATGGATAGAATACAGTTTTTTCCGCATGTCTCCGGATAGCGCAAGAAAACTTTTTATTGTGCTCATCGTCAGCCTTCATGCCGTGTTTCTTGGAGTCGCCCGAATATAAAAATAAAGGTGAACAAAATGAAGAAAAACCACATCTTGGCCCTTTGCATCATGATGTCCCTCTTTTCAATCTCATTTTTAAAAGAAGACGAAAACATCGCCCTCGACGGGATGTCTCTTGAGGGATTTACGCCTCTCTTCGATGGGCAGTCACTCGAGGGATGGCATAGACTCTCCGATGGTCAGGGAGAGGGAGGATTGTGGGTCGTTGCAGACAGGGCCATTGTAGGGGCGCAGGGGCCCAACGGAGAAGGAGGGATTTTGATCACGCAAACACTCTACAGCCATTATGAGGTCTACATGGAGATCAAAGCGGATTATCCCATCGATTCGGGTCTCTTTCTGCGTATTCAGCCAGAAATATTGTCCTATCAAGTCACCATCGACTACAGGCCCGAAGGGGAGATTGGCGGCATCTACAGCCCTGGCGGAGGTGGATTTTTAGTCCATACTCCAAATGGAAAAGATCTCTGGAAGGCCGAAGAATTCAATGCCGTTCGTGCACGGATCAAGGGCCAGCCCCCTCACATCGAAGCCTGGATCAACGGAACAAAAGTGGTCGATTTCCAGGATTCTCTTGTCGATGGAAAATTTCGGGTTCCCACGGAGGGAGCCGTGGGTATACAGGTTCACCCGGGAGGAAGCGTGGAGAAGGGAAACAAGGTTACCTGCCGTAAGATAATGATAAAAAACCTTACGAATTAACTTCTGTTCTTCTCCCGAATAGTTGATGCCGTTTATGCAAAGGATTCGAGGATTCAAGGGTTCTAGGATTCAAGTTCTTTTTGAAAGATGCGGAATCGTTTATACAGTTTTCCTCCTACCCTGACCATTTCGGCCCGCACTTTCACGTTGGATTCCATTTCATGATGCGTATCTATAACTTCCATCCCGGCTTCATGTGCGGACTGAACCATTTTCAGTCCCATTAAGCCATCCAAACCGCGACCCCGGTAACTTTCCTTTATGGCGCCAAGAAGCAGATCGAGCTGTTTAGTCTTCTTGGCCGCCTTTAGGATTTTTATGAACCCAAACGGCAACAGCCGTCCGCGGGCCTTCTGGATGCCTTCTGTAAAATCCGGCATGGCAATGACAAACGCAACAACCTCACCGGAAACAGTCACGGCCTTGACAAACCTGGGATCAAGAACGGGCATATAGCGTTTGGCCAAAGCCTCCATCTCTTTCTCATCCAAGGGAGTATAACCATAGATATCGCTGGTGGTGTACGTTTCATTCATGAGGTGGAGGATGGGCTTAATCCACGGCTTAAACTCCTTTTTTTTCTTAAACTCAATAATGTTGTAGTCCCCTTTTCTTTTGGCCCGTTCGTAAATTTTCCGGTAAAACTCCGGCATTTCCTTCGGGACTTCAATCCGGTAGACAAAATAATCGATGTCTTTCGAATACCCTTGTTTCTCTACCAACTGGGGCATCCACTCATAATTGTAATATGTAGCAATTGTGGCGCGGTTTTCAAAGCCCTCAATAAGAAAGCCTTCCGGGTCCTGGTCTGTAAAACCATACGGTCCGACAATTTTCGTCATTCCTTGTTTTCGGCCCCACTCCTCAACTCCCTGGAGGAGAGTTTTAACAACAGACTCGTCTTCCAGAGCCTCGAGATAGCCAAATCTGACTGTCTTTTCGTTCTTGTACTCGTTGTAGCGGTCGTTAATGATACCCATGACCCGGCCTGCGGTTTCTCCGTTTTTGCAGGCCAGGAGCAAAATCGTCTTACAATAGACAAAGGATTTATTCTTTTTCGCATCAAAATATTTCCATTCCTCCATGTAGATGGGATGCACCCAGTTCTTGTGGCCGGCATGAATCTTTTCCGGAAGATAGATAAATATTTTTAAGTCCTTTCGGGTTTTGACTTCTTTGATAGTTATATCCATTTTCTTTCCTTTTGTCGTTTTAGCTGTGACTAATCTATCCCAATCCTACACCAAAATCAATTTCTTGCCTGGCTTATTCATAAAAACTGCCGACAGCTTTATGGGCCGATGCCTCGCATCTGCAGCAACCTCGACTCGTGAACAATCCAGGTCTTCTCTCTCTTGTCAACATCTACATTTGGGTTGACACTCCAGGGTAGAATGAATACACTTGAGAATCACAAAAAAAAACAGACAATCGCATTTTCATGAAGATAAAAACGTTTCCGCGCGGCATCCATCCTCCGGAGCACAAATCTTTTACCACCGGATTTCCTCTTGAATCCATGCCCCCTCCCGAAAAGGTTTTCATCCCGCTCCACCAGCATTTTGGCAGCCCTGCAAAAGCCATTGTGCAGAAAGGGGAGGAGGTCCTGCTTGGACAAAAAATCGGAGAGGCCACAGCGCTCTTTTCTGCGGATGTGCATGCCAGTGTCTCGGGAAAAGTCTTGGCTGTTGACGGCTACAACCACCCTCTCGGAAAGCCCGTTCTGGCCGTCTCCATTGCCAACAATGGCGAAGACAGGTTCGACCCCGGAATATCTGGAACCGAAAATCCTCTCTCTCTGGAGCCGGAGGCTATCCGGACAAAAGTGAAGGAGGCTGGGATTGTAGGACTAGGGGGTGCAGGATTCCCAACAGCGGTTAAGCTGTCTCCCCCAAAAGACAAACCGATCGACACCGTCATCATTAACGGCTGCGAATGTGAGCCATTCCTCAACGCTGATTACAGACTTTTGATGGAATTTGCCGACCATGTTCTTCATGGAGCCGAACTTGTACGAATCGCCACAGGAGCAGACCGGATCATTGTCGGGATTGAAGACAATAAGAAAGATGCTTTTACGCTTTTTAAAGATAAAACTTTGGATTCTCAAATAGAGGTGGTCCTTCTCAAAACAAAATATCCACAAGGCGCTGAGAAAAACCTTATTTCTGCCCTTCTCGATAGGGCGGTCCCTAAGGGCGGGCTTCCCTTTGATGTTGGAGTTGTGGTCCAGAATGTCGGGACGGTTAAAGCCATCTGGGACGCCGTCAAAACAGGCCGACCCCTCTATGAACGTGCCCTGACCGTATCCGGATCGGGTGTCAAAAATCCCAAAAATTTGATAGTCCGAATCGGAACCCCGTTCAAGGATGTGCTGGAATTCTGCGGTGGACACGAAAACGACGCGAATATCCTTGTTATGGGCGGCCCCATGATGGGGCTTTCCCAGTGGACATCGGATGTTCCCGTCATAAAGGGAACCTCTGGGATCCTCTCCTGGCAGGCCGCTCCTCCTGTTTTTGTGCACACCTGCATCCAGTGTGCCCGGTGTGTTGGACACTGCCCCATGAACCTTGTGCCCACACGGCTTATGAAATATGCGAAAAATGACCATATCAAAGAAGCCGAAGACTGGGGAATTCTGGACTGCGTGGAGTGCGGCTGCTGTCAGTACATATGCCCTGCCGGCATTCCCCTGGTTCATTGGATTCGACTGGGAAAAAACAACGTGATGATCGAAAAAAGGAAAAAGAATGCCTGATGACAGATAAAGCTCTTTTGCTCGAATCCTCCCCACACTTTAGAGACCAGGATTCCGTCCCGAAAATCATGTACGCAGTCATTCTCAGCCTCCTCCCTGCTGTCCTGGCATCCATCTATTTTTTCAGATGGAGAGCCCTCTTGCTTTATGCCTGCTGTATTATCGGCGGGCTGGCCACGGAAGCGCTTTTTCTCTGGATAAGAAAAAAACCCATGCACTCCCTGTGGGATGGATCGGTCATTATAACAGGCTTGCTTCTCGCAATGACGCTCCCTCCAGATCTTTCTCTAGACTCTGCTGTTATCGGGGCCGTTGTGGCCGTAGGGCTTGGGAAACACGTCTTTGGAGGTCTTGGATACAACATCTTTAATCCGGCACTGGTGGGACGCGCCTTCCTTCAAACGGCCTTTCCTGTTGCCATGACCACCTGGACCGCCCCTGCGGCTCTCTCTGTCGATGCGGTCACCGTTGCTACTCCCCTAGGCAATCTAAAATTTGACGCCGCCCTCCTTGAGGGAACTCTCACTCCGGTCAAAGATCTGTTCTGGGGAAACGTTGGGGGAAGCTTAGGAGAGACTTCGGCCATTGCCCTCTTGATTGGGGCCGCCTTTCTCTTTTATAAGAAGGCTATAGACTGGAAGATTCCTACCGGAATCATCCTCTCCTTGACTGTCTTTACCGGAATTTTCTGGCTGGGCAGTCCCGACACCTATGCCACACCCCTGTTCCATCTGATGGCAGGAGGCATGATCCTTGGAGCATTTTTTATGGCCACAGATATGGTCACTTCCCCGATCACACCGAGGGGAACTTGGATCTATGCCTTGGGAATCGGGCTGCTTGTCGGATTGATCCGTCTCTTTGGCGGACTGGCAGAAGGGGTGATGTTCTCGATCCTCTTTATGAACATGTTCGTGCCTCTTCTCAATCGATTCTCCCGTCCGCGCATCCTAGGAGAAAGGAGGAAAAAATGAGCCTGTCTTCAAAGATGATCCTCTCTCTCACATGTGTCGGGCTCATTTCAAGCGGATTCCTCGCCGGTGTCGGCATCTGGACCAAGGATAAAATTGCCTTCAATGTCCAGCAGGAAATTGAACGGGCCATAAAAACAGTCGTTCCAGGTACGGCTGTCAGCGAAAAACTCTACGAAGAGCGGGCCTTCACCGTGTACGCAGGAAAGGCCGAAGACGGGTCTTTAGCCGGCTATGCCGTCTTGGCATCCGGAGCTGGATTTCAGGACACAATCACTATGATGTTTGGGACGGATATTGAAGTAAAAAAATTAACCCGGCTGACGATTCTCAAGCAGACGGAAACGCCGGGCTTGGGGGCAAACATTGAAAAAGAGGACCTCTTTCTCAAGTTCTGGGAGGACCGAGACATCCGGACGGATCTCACCCTTCATAAACCTGCCGCCGGCTCTCCCAACGAACTGACCCCAACCGAAATCAATACCATAACAGGGGCCACGATTTCTTCGGAAGCCGTCCTTAAAATCGTCAATATTTCGCTGGGAAAACTCAAGGAAAAAATCAAACACGGAGGCCTATTAGGGGGCATTGAAAAAGATGGCAACTAAAACGCTCTCTGCTGAATATGTCAAGGGACTCTGGGATGAAAATCCGGTCTTTCGACAGCTTTTGGGACTGTGCCCAACCCTGGCAGTAACCAATGCCGTCATCAATGGGATTGCGATGGGCCTGGCCACAACATTTGTCCTTCTCCTCAGCTCTCTTGTGATCTCATCGATAAAAAAAGTCATCCCCAATCAAGTCCGGATTGCCAGCTATATCGTCATTATCGCCTGCTTTGTGACCGTGGCGGATCTCTTTCTCCAGGCTTTTTTCTATCCGATTTCCAAGGCCCTCGGCCCCTATGTACCGTTGATTGTGGTCAATTGTGTGATCCTTGGCCGCCAGGAGGCGTTTTCCTCAAAAAACTCCGTAGGGCGTTCGATGATTGATGCCCTCGGGATGAGTACAGGATTTGTCCTGGCCCTGCTGCTTCTCAGCTCTGTACGTGAGATTCTGGGGGCGGGGACTTTCCTCGGCATCCAGGTGCTCGGCTCATGGTTTAAACCTTGGATCATCATGCTGCTGCCTGCAGGAGCATTTATCGCTTTTGGCATCCTTCTCGGTTTAGCTCTTCTTATTGAAAGCAAAACACAAAAGAGGAAAGCCTGATGGAACTGCTGGCGCTTTTCATTTCGGCCATTCTGATCAACAACTTTGTTCTCTACTACTTCCTCGGCATCTGTCCGTTCTTAGGTGTGAGCAAGAAGCTTGATTCTGCCATCTCCATGGGACTGGCCGTGACTTTCGTAATGACCATTACTGCGGTTATCTCCTGGATGATCAACAACTGGATTCTGATCCCCTACAATATCGGCTATCTCCAGACTGTTGCCTTCATCCTGGTGATCGCCTCTCTTGTGCAGCTGGTGGAGATGTTTATCCGAAAGATGAGCCCCCCGCTCTATCAGGCGCTTGGGATTTATTTGCCATTAATCACGACTAACTGTGCCATCATGGGGCTTGCCCTTCTCGCGGCAAGAAAATATTATACTTTCTTCGAAGCCGTCATCTTTGGCACCGGTTCTGGAATAGGATTTACGTTAGCCATCGTGCTTATGGCAGGGATCCGGGAACAGCTCGACCTTGCCGATGTTCCCGAACCCTTAAAGGGTGCCGGGATTGCTCTTATCGTGGCAGGGATTATGGCGCTGGCACTTACTGGTTTTTCAGGGATGATTAAACTATGAGCTTTCTCATCCCTGTTCTCACCATGACAGTCCTGAGCCTTCTTTTTTCCACAGGACTGGTCATCGCCTACAAAAAACTTAAAGTCGAAGAAGATCCAAAGATTGAAGCCGTCAATGAAGCCCTTCCCCAGGCAAACTGCGCCGCCTGTGGATTCTCGGGATGCCGGGCCTTTGCCGAAGCCGTCGTCAAGGGGACAGCCGAATCCAACGGCTGCCCGGTTGGGGGGAATGATGTCGCTGCCGAGGTTGCTGAAATCCTTGGCGTATCCGCCGGGACGGTTCTCCAACGCGTTGCACGCCTCCACTGCCGCGGAACAAAAGAGGCGGCGGCCTCCCGGGGTCTTTACTTGGGAGTCACGACCTGTGCCGCCTCCCACATCATCGGGGGAAACAAGCAGTGCTCCTATGGATGTATGGGCTATGGCGACTGCGTGCTGTCCTGTCAGTTCGATGCCATGGAGATGGGCGAGGACGGCCTCCCTATTGTAATAGAAGAGAATTGCACAGCCTGTGGAAAATGTGTGGATGCCTGCCCCCGGGGACTGTATGAACTTCACCCCATTGAACAGAACATGTTTGTCTACTGCAAGTCTCTTGATGGCCCTAAGTCCTCCCGAAAGCTCTGTAAAAACGCCTGTATTGCCTGTGGAATATGCGCCCGCGCCTGTCCTGAGCAAATCATTATGGACAACAACCTAGCTGTCATACGTGATTATAAAAAAATCGATCCGGAAAAAATCCCGGCCATCGAAAAGTGCCCGACAAATGCTATCGGGCGTTTTAAAATAGAAGAGATAGAAATGAATGAAAGAAACGAGGCAGAAACAAATGCAGGATAGCGGCCTGGTTATTTCTGCCCGGAATAAACTGGCCGAAGTTGAAGTCCAGTGTTTCACGGCCTGTCAAAACTGCGCGGCCCAGAATCTGTGCATTGGTCAGAGCCAGTCAAAGGGCCTCCTCTCTGCAAAAAATCCGATCCATGCACAGCCCGGCAACTCTGTATCTCTGGAAATTCCCGAAACACAATACAATAAATCCCTGATCCTGTTATTCGGCACATTCCTCTTGGCCGCTCTTTTGGGTATGGCCGCGGGCCATTTCAGCGCAGCCCTTTTCTCTCTTCCCACGCCTGCAACCAGCATCCTGGGGCTTTTTCTCGGCCTTTTTGTATCCGGATTCTGGCTTTTCCGTTTTTTTCGAAATAAAAACAATGACCGGCTCTTTCCGGTTATTACCTCGATTATCAATGAGGGAGGACACCATGGATAGACGCGACTTTTTTAAATCAATTTTTTTAACTCCACTCCTAACCCCACTTCTACTGGCATCAAAGAATTCAAACAGCGATGCCGAGCTCTTCCTGATTTCAGATTCCCCCCATCACGTCCTGCCCCCTCTCCTCCAGGAGCTCAAAGCCCTTCGGCTAGTTTCCGGGAATTCCTTTTCTCTCTGCACCTCGATACCCCAACAAGAGCCGTTAACCAGCTCCCTCGTCTCTTCCGGATGGATCCCTGTTTCGAACGGAGCAAGGGCCCACATGACATTGGCATCCAGCTTCCTTCGCCGCCCGGCAATGCCCTCTTTTACTCTGGCAAGAGAAGGAAAAGTCTGGGACCTTCGCACTCGGACACTCCGCTCCCTCTGGACAGAGATGAATCACCAAGCCCACTCAAACAGATTGACCCTGGTCTCCTTTCACGTCCGCCCGGCTGAATTGAGTTCAGGAAAAACGGTTTCGCTCTATACGGGCGGGAAAAAAGTCAAGACCATTTCTCTCAGACAAAACTCAACCCACTCTTTCAGGACAAAAGACGGCCGGATCACGGTCTCGGTGAAGGATGGTAAAGCGAGGGTAGAAGAATCGTCCTGCCGCTATAAAATCTGTGTCCACTGTCCGCCTGCTGCATCTGCCGGAGAGCGTATTATCTGCGTCCCCAATCAATTCATTCTCATGGTCGACGGCCCCTCCTCAATCGACACCATTATTGGTTAAAAATTATTGGGGCCAAAATAAAAAAAGAAGTGGGGACAGTCCCCACTTCTTTTTTTATTTCAATTCTTTTATAAAAATGTTCCGGAAGTATGCGGGGGCCCGACTGTCATGATTCTGAAGACCGATGTACCCTTCTGATGCAAAATCTCTGATTTTTCCTCTTGGCTCAGCTTCCCAATCCAATACCTGAACATTATTCAGCTCGACCGATATTCGACTCCCCTTAAAAGTGATTTTGAAGTGGTTCCATTCTCCTGTTGGCTTGGAGGCTTTTTGTGTCGGAGCCTCGGCGTCGTAGGCCGAGCCCGTCGCATGGATCCCTTCGCTGGCATCGTCAATCTGGATCTCAAACGAATGGTAAATGTAGTTGTTACTGGACGGCATTTCAGGAACTCGGACAAAGATGCCGGAGTTTGTGATGTCCATTGCACATTTAAAGTCCAATTCCAGAATAAAGTCTTTATATTTTTTGACGCTGTACCAGAAGAGCCCCATCCCGCCATTCCCTTTGAGGATGCCCGTTTTTTCATCCAGAACAAAGTAGCCCGGTCCATAATGGTTCCAGCCCTGCTTGGAATAACGCCCGCGGCTCCTGGGCAGGATTTCCTCGTATCCTTTAAAGTAGGTGATACTATCTATGTATTCGAGCCCCTTTTTAATAGACGCGGAGGGTTCGTCGGGCTCACTTTCATATTCGATTGTAATATAGCCGGCAAAATTTTGCCGTGTCAATTCGGCCATAATATCCCGGATATTGGCCTTGCCCTGCCCATAGGGGACATCGATGGCCCGCCTCTCTCCGAACACATCCAGGTCTTTGAGGTGGACATCGATGAGCCGGCCTTCAAGCATTCTCAAGGCTTCGAGGGGATCGACTCCAGTTCTCATCCAGTGCCCCGTGTCCGCACAGTCTCCGATGCGATCGTCCCGTCCCGTGACATTCGCCAAAACCGTTTCCGGCCGGGCATACTTGGAGGGGGCAGGATGGTTGTGGATGGCAATGTTGATGCGGTACTCTTTGACCATTTTTTCCAGCAGTGTAAAGTCGTCATATTCCGGCTCGGTGACAATAGTGGGGATTCGCATCTCCTTCGCAAAATCAAAAACTTTCCGCATCTCCGCTTCTTCATTCTTAAAATTCACAACTCCATATCCGGCAAAAGATAAGCCTAGTTTTCTAAGTCTCGCTTTGGCCAGCTTAATGTTTTCCGGGCTGAGGTTATGATTGAAAGGCACGCCAGACTGTTCAGCGCTAAATTTCTGTCCCGGATAGGCCTGGATATATCTCAATCCCAGATCTTTGACTTTCTGGAGGGTTTCCAGAAATGTAAACCGTCTAAAACTGTAGCACTGGACGGCAAAAGGAAATTCTTTAATCCGGATTTCCTGATAGTCTATTTCTCCCGCTTTGCCTGCAGCTTGAAAGTGTCCCGGATAAAAAAGACAGGTCAATAATATAAACCCGACAAGAAATGCCACATACCCTTTTTGTCGAGTAGACATTTTCACCTCCTTTTGGTTTAATGCCCCTCACAGAACCGTACTTGCGGATTTCCCGCATACGGCTCTTCAGTAAGGTTTCCCC
>SDBU01000957.1_pt1 | contig 42175 bp, 23 predicted proteins | sample 2277071 | NCBI WGS metagenome assembly SDBU01 (sample SAMN10397929, study PRJNA504765) | marine sediment metagenome | isolation source: marine sediment core GS08_GC12, 126 cmbsf | place: Arctic Ocean: Gakkel Ridge, Loki's castle | collected 2008
GCAGTACGAGCGACGCAAGGCCGCCCGCTACGCGATGTTAGAAACTGAGCATATAAACAGTGGTAAGGACGACGTATTGAAAACCGAGTTTTGAGACAGCCTCCAAGCCCTGGGCCACCCGGCCTGAAGCCGCCTTAACTGAGATGACCAATTACATACAGAATATTCAGAATGAAGATAGCGAAAACGACGAGGAGACTACGATATCAGTAGAAGTAGTTGACCCTGCAGTAGAAGAAGTTGAGGAAGAAGAACCGCTATAAGGAGGAATGATGCATAAAGGAGAACACTTCTGGAGTGCAGGTTTTGCCTGTACTGTAGTGCTCGTCGCAGCACTATGTAATACGCCCTATTCTCAGCATAACACAGACGACCCTGAGTGGTCATTGCCAGTCTACGAGGAGGGCTGTGGTGCTCTAATGAAGGCACTACACGAGGAGTGGATCGCCGCTGACGGCGAATTGACATTCGATGTTGCGAGAAAGCTATTCTGGGCACTTCTTCTTGACCCTGACGCGTATTACGCAGAGTTCTCTTCAGACACAGTCTATTATCATAGATTCTCAAGACGTATGGACGCACTTGTATTCTGGAACCCCAACGATACAACTACCGCTTATCTTGAGAGGCTGCGTATAGTTGCCATTGAGCGTCTTGTTGATCAAGCGTACACCATAGAAACAAAGCACATGCATCTTCATGAGGAGATGATAGAGGCTCTGAGACGTGTCAAAGTGAGCCACGTTTATTAGATTTGGCAGCCGTTGGACGCTCGCGTGTGTGTATAGTTTGAAGGCCTGCGATTCGGGATACACTCCTGCCATCACCGCGATCAGTACCGTTACACCGGGAAACCGTTTGACGAGGATCGTGGGATTGACCTATACTACTACGGTGCGCGATCTCCTCAATGTCTCAAAGTGAGAATCGTCAGACCAGATTCTCACCGATTTCTCAAAAAACCTGACAATTCGACGAGCCGATTTTCTAACGATTTTCTAACAGCGCACTTCACCTAACTTGATGTAACTTGACATAACTTGAACTAACTTGATGCAACTTAACGTATGTAATAGCATTGAATTATGCGTAATTTGCCGTGTTTCATGGAGTTAGCCAGAATAGTGGTCGTCGAATCCCTGCCTCTCCGCTTTGTTTGAGGGGAGTCATTTGAGACACGCACAAAGGTCATCGGGTTTCCGCGGCAAGCTGATGGCCGTTCGTTATGATGGAGTGGAGTTTGACATTGACGGTTATACAACGTAGTTTACGGGGTCCAAGAAACCCGGGGCAAGGCCCACGGGCCACCCGGCCGCTTTTGTGGGATGCAAGGCATAGCAACATGTTCTCTGAAAACCCCGGCCCCAGGTTTCCTGTTAGCATTGTGGCTTGATTGAGTCGGTTTGTTGGGAGAAGAGGCGCCGACAATGAACATCAGTGGGTGGCGGACAGGACCTGTTTGAGCCGGGCCGGATCGTTGACCACCACAGCCGCGCCGTCCAGCCGAATTGTCTGCTGCTGCTCGAATTTGGCCAGCAGCCGGATCAAGGTCTCCTTGGCCATGCCCAACGTTTCCGCTATCTCCTGCCGGGTGAGAGGGGGTTGATCGATAGCACGCCGGTCGGAGTTATCGTCTTTGGAGTCGATCGAGAGCAAATAGGCGGCTAACCGCTGACGGGTTGACAAGGTACCGAGATGCAAAGCCTTGCGCTCCAGTTCTTCAATCCGATGACAGAAGAAGGTCACCAACCCTATGGCCACGTCCGGATAATCGGCCATCTGCTGGAGGATATCCTGATGCGACGCCATGCAGATTTCGACATCAGTAAGGGTCTCCGCCGTAGACTGAAAGGGACGACCGAGAAAACCCTCGTAACCGAGAACAAAGCCAACCCCCGCCGCACCGACAATCTGCACTCGGCCGTTCTCACCGCACTTGGACAGCTTGATTCGGCCGCTGCGGATAGAGCCGACCTGGTGACAGGGATTCCCCTCCAGAGCGATCACATGATGGGCGGGAAAACGGTAGGTGCCCATACAGCAGGAAAGGCTGTCTAAGACTTTCCTGGGTGCGTCGCGCAGGATCCCGTAAGTCCGCATGGGACAATCGTCACAGCGTTCAGTGCTGCTCGCATCAGCCATTTTCACGTCTTTTTCCTATCCGTTCGGGCCTGGCCGCCAGCCTCCGGTCTGAGATCCTCGTTGTTGACACAACGATGACAAATGCGGGTGATCGGTAGTGAACCGGGTCACCATCAAAGCGGCGGACAGCCCCGTTAGTTATACTTGCCGCCAACTCCCCTCCCCCTATTATAATCCGGTTTCCCGTTTTGCACAAGGACAATTGCAATCGAGATGATCCACTACCGAGGCACCCAAAGCAGGCACGAATCGCGTCGTCCCTGCGACGTTGGCGGAAATGTTCGGCCCCGTGTTTTACGCAAGGTGGAACAGACGCTGCTTAGCGGGAGCCGTTATGATGGATGTCCGTTTGGTCGGCCTTCCCAAGCGTTGGTCGGCTCGCATCGTCCGTCGCAGCCGTCGAGAGCCTTCCTCTAGCCAGGCCTTTCTCAGTGGCGACCCAGATGTCGTCACCTTGAAAACAGATTCCGAGAATGAAGTTGTGGGGGAAGATAGTCTCTGTCGTGAAACTCTCCTCGGCGCCGTCCTGTGAATTCCAGGTCACCAGACCTTTGGAGCCGGCCGAATCTACTCGGTAGCTCCACCAGTTGTCGCGGTCGGTCGCGTTCAGTCCGTTGTCGCTGCCGATCCAGCAGTATCTTCCGTTGGTTTTGATGAAGTTGATGAAGTTGCTGATGAGGGGGGTGTCGTGATCCATAAAGTTACGCCATTTGCGTCCGTCGTAACTGCTGAGTCCGAAGTAAGTGGCAACCCAAACGCGATCCTCATCATCGACATTGACGCTGGTGACGATGTCGTGGACCAGCCCGTCATTGAGGAACAGATCGATCTCCATCTCACCGTCCGGATCGCGGTAGTGTTTCCAATGCTCACGCTCTAGTGAGAACTCGAGCAATCCGCCGCCCCACACGGCGACGTAGACATTGTCTTTGGATGCGGTGATCCCATAGCACCATATCTCGTGCATCGGCGCGTTGGTCTCGTCGTATATTGTCCAGTAATCATTCGCGATCTCGTACCGACTCACCCCCGCAGCGGTGGCCGTCCATATTTCACCGCGATGCGCAACGACGCTGTAGATCACATTGTTGACCAGCCCGCTGTTGAGCTGGTCGTAGTGGTCGAAACGTCCGGCCGAATAACGAGTCAATCCCCCCATGGTGGCGATCCACATGTCGCCGGTCTCGGAATCCTCTGCCACCGCCATGATTACGTCATGGGCCAGGCCGTCCTCTGAGGTGTAGGTGACCCATCTTTCTCCGTCATAGATGGCCAGACCATGATCTGTCCCTACCCATACATCATCCTCCATGGCCATCACGCACATGACCTTGTTGCTCGGCAATCCGTCACCAACCGAGAATGTCTCCCAGTGGTCGAAGTGGGGAGGAGCGGCTGAGGTCCCCGCCACCATTGCTGCCACCAGGAGCATCGGGGTTAAGGACTTTCGGATGAACATATCGGCACCTCCTTTGGGGGCCCCATGGCTTTGATATACTCCACGAGTTCATTCAGTTGCTTCTTGGTCATATCACTGGAGATCCCGTGCTTGTCCTCCGGGTTGTATTTCGTCCAGATCTCTTCGAGGGTGGCTGCTCGTCCGTCGTGCAGATAGGGAGGAGACTCAAACAGGTTGGTCAAATGAGCGGCGTCGAACTCCGACTTGGTGTCACGGGCCGATTGGGTCCCGATATCGGAAACTTCGTAGTTCGAGAAACGCGGTCCCGAATGGCAGAAATGGCACTGATTCTCCACGGGAATCGGCTCTCCATGATTTGTCGTCGTTCGTTCAAAGAACTTCTTCCCGCGCCGCTGAACATCCGTCAGCTTGCCGTCGGGAGCCAGATAGGGATTCACGGCTGGCGGAATAGAGTGGATGTACTCAACCAGCATCACGACTTCAGCCGGGTTGAGCCAGCCGGTACGCACGATCCATTTGGCCGTGCGCGATCCGCACTGGGTGGCAATGTCCGGGTTTGTCCCTGTCCACTTAAAAGGTCTGGTGTCGGCGACATCCCTGAGGCTGCGGTTATCCAGAATGTTCTGGCCGATGCCGTCCGGTTCAAGGTCGTATTGCAGGCCGTCCACTCCTCCTGCGGGATGGCAGCTAACGCAAGCGAACTGATTCTGAAACGTCCGCCCGGCGTTGTGGAAGAGCCGCTCACCCAACAGCAGTCGGTCCGGAGGGGACGGCTCGCCGAGAATAAGGGTGCGAACGACCTTGTCAGTCTTGGTGTCGATTACCGAGATATTATCATCGAGTCGATTGGCGACATAGACCCATTTGCCGTCACGGCTGACGGCCAGCGACCGGGGATTGGCACCGACGGGAATGCGAGACGTCACGTAGCGACGAGACAGACCCAGATGATCAGCATGGCGAGGAATCTCTCCCGCCTCTATCTCCTCGCAAACGCGCCGAACCTTGTCCAGATCGACAGCTATTACCATATCAGATCCGGCCGCGGATAAGTAAAACCTGCTGTCATCCGGAGTCACAACCACACCATGCGGGTCGGCATAAAACCTATTGGGCAAATCGACCAGCAGTTGAACAGGGGGAGCATCAGACCCCGGAAGAAGAAGCGCAAAACCGTTGGTTACGACCCAGCCCCGGGCAATCTGCACTTCCGGTATCAAGTTCTTTGGCCTGCTGATGGCCATTATGGCCAAAGACCCATCGGAGGTGAAAGCTATCTGACGTCCGATATTGGCGTTGAAAAGTTCGATCCGGTCGGCCACGCGGGCCGCGGTATCATTGATCACCGTTATCTCCATCAGACAAGACTGATCCGGGGGGACCGGATTGGAGAGCAGGTTGGTTACGTAGACGTAATCCTGTCGCGGCGAAAGCCGCACAGCCTCGGGACCGTTCCCGACGGCAAGGCGTTTAACGTCCATGCCGCAGTCAAGGTCGATTACGGCGAGCTGATCGAGCGAATGCAAGCCGACATACAGTCGGTGGCCGTCGGCCGAGACCGCGATTCCGGTGGGGTCACCCCGGAGGGGGAATCGTCGCAGTATCTCCAGGTCATCCGCGCGCAACTCGACGACCTCCTGGCCACGGCGGCATGAAACGTAGAGTCTTTCACTATCGGGATGTACGGACAAATCGTACGGCCAGGCACCGACTTCGGTTTCCAACTCGATTGTGCCCGAGACCGGGTCCACGCGAGCGACCGTGCTGCTCTTCTCGCAAAGAACAAGCAACTTGCCGCTTCCGGATTCCGTGTGCAGAAAGGATGGCCCGCGCCGTGCCGGAGCCTCTGTCCCGGCGGCAAAGACCACTGCGTTCACGCCCCAGGCGAGGGCGAGTGTCGCTATCAGCTTGATCGGGTATCGTGTCATAATTCATGTCTCCCTGTATAAGCCCCGTTCCTCCTATGGCTCGGTCATGCGGTCGGTGCCGACTTCCTGTGTGATAGTTATCATAACATCAGCCGAGATGTCTTTCATGACCTGACTGGCGCCGTCCGGCCATCTGATTTCCAGCAGATCAACCTTCGTATGCTCGCCGAGACCGAAGTGTATCCGGGGATCGTGCTGCGACAGGTAGCTGCCGCCGCTCATGCGCTGACGCGTCATCGTGTGCCCACCGGCAATGACCTTGACCACGGAGCCAATGGCGTCGAGGTTTCCGGATCGACCGACAAGGTGAACGCTCAGCCAATGTTTACCGTTTCGCGGCGAGTCGTTGCGAAGCAGGACCGGGCGGTCGTTCAGACTGGCCACCAACAGATCGATGTCGCCGTCATTATCGAAGTCTCCTCCGGCCACACCTCGGCTGACATGTTTGCTGTGTGCCCAGTCACCGGCATTCTCCGAGACATCCTCAAAACCACCCTTTCCGTCGCCGCGAAACAGCAGGTCTTCGTCGGCTTCGAGGTGATGAGCGTCGCCGTTGCTTATGTACAGGTCGAGGTGTCCATCCAGATCGAAGTCGGCCAAGACGCTGCCCCAACTGACGTACTGTCCACAGGTGGAAGCGACACCCGACATCGCCGAGCGATCTTCGAAGTAATCCTGGCCGGTGTTGTAGTAAAAACAGGAATACTTCATGTCGGGGACGAACAGATCGAAGTTTCCGTCGCCGTCAACATCTCCGACTTCCGCCGCCATCGCAGCCGTGGCATCGCCGGCCTGCCCGAAGGCAACGCCCAACTCCCAGGCGCGGTTTTCGAAGGTGCCGTCACCGAGGTTGTGCAGCAGGAAGTTTTCCATGGCGTCATTGCAGACGAATATGTCGACCAACCCATCATTGTTGTAATCGAAGGCGCCGACTCCCATAGCCCGTCCGAGGGGGTCGAGGGCGATGCCGGCATCGTCGGTGACGTCGGTGAAGGTCCCGTCGGCGTTGCCGTGGAATAGTCTGTCCTGCAATCCCGGGTAGGAAAGTGGGCCGGGGAATGCGTCCGGAGCGTAGTAGTAATCGTAGTCGGCGTCGAAGACCAGATATCCACCTACGTACAGATCCAGCCATCCGTCACGATCGTAGTCGACGAACAGGGCGGCGATGCTGAACCCCGGGACATCCACTCCCAGATCAGCCGCCACGTCGATGAACGTACCGTCGCCGTTGTTGCGGTACAGGATATTCGGACCGTAGTTAGTTATGTAGATGTCAACATCACCGTCATTGTCATAGTCGCCGGTGACGACACCCATGCCGAAGGCAGGTTGGGCCACCCCTGCCGTTTCCGACACGTCTTCGAAGGTACCGTCCCCCCGATTGCGGTATAGCCGGTCAGTCGCCTTTGAAAGCCGCTCGCGCAGTACCGGTTCGATCTCGGGATCGGAAATCCCTTCCAACCAGTACCCGCTGATCAGGTAGATGTCCATCCACCCGTCATTGTCGTAGTCCAAAAACGCACAGCCGACACCGGCTGATTCCACGATACTACTCATGTCTTCGTCACCGATGGTTTCGACGAAGTCGATTCCGGAAGTGAGAGTAACGTCGGTGAACAGGAATCCGGACCCAGCCGACCCTTCCGAGGCAAGCGAGACCTTTCCCCCTAGTACCATCAGAACGACATACAGCATGATCCCAGCGAACAGTCGGGTGCTTGAGACTGCTAGTCGCAGCCCAGATCCACTAAACGAATCCAACAATTGTCTTTCGAGACTAACGGCCATCGCCTTGCTCCTTTGCCGATGGAACCGTCCCCTCGGGCCAGGCACCGATCGATATCTGGTCGTCGTAGATGGCACCCAGATCGATCCAGGTGCGAAACATTCTGAGATGCTCTTCCGGCAGCATAGGACCGGGGTGACTGTGGTTGATCGGTGTGTCGAATGGCGCCGGGGCGTACTGAGGCCCCAAGGCCCGCCCATAGAGCATCCACATCAAGGGACTGCCGCGCGAATCTCCGGGATGAACCCTACGTCCGCCTATCGCAAACGACTTACCCTCCTGCCGCATGAGCAGATTGGCGTAGGCTGGATCGAAGCGGTCCGCCAGCACGCCATCCATGTCGCCCTCCCACCGATCCGGTGTGAGGTTCATGTTGGCCGTGGGTCGAGGCGGCGTGTGGCATCCCATGACGGCACAGTTCGACCTCAGGATCGGCTGGATGTCGTGACGATATGAAACCGTCTGCCAGCCGTCGGGGTTAGTAAGATCCGTAGCCATGCGTTTGGCCGCCTTGGCGGTTTTGTTGTTCGGAGAGAGTTCGCGGTTTTCGTGGCAACCGACACAGACCCGCCGTTCATGGGGCCGTATCCAAAACCATGCCCGCTCGTTCATTACCATAAAGCCCTCTTGATCCACGAGTTGCAGCCGGAGAGGGCGATCAGCGGGTACCTTTAGGTAGATCGATCCATCGGAGGCCGGAGGCACCTCGCCCAGGATTCGAGCCGGAATGTAGTTCGTGACCGAATGGGCGCAGATCAGTGGCTCCTCGTCTCGTCCGGGTACGGAAAAGAACACCGGTCCGTCGCTTCCCCGGTGCCGAACGGGAAGGCCCTCGATAACCCGAACGGTCTTGACCGTTTCGCTGTTCAGACGCGACTGATCGACGCGGTCGGTCTCGAAACAGTTTAGAACCAGCAGGTATCCGTATGGAGTGCCCGGCACAACCGTGCTGAATCGAGTGTCAGGCCTGCGGTTCGGAATAAAAACGGCCGGATTCAGTTCGTGATAATTCGGGCTGTCGTGCAGCGGCATCAATTGGTCGCCTTCGAGAACATAGAGTCCGAATGATGCATCCGGGTCGCCGGACGGTCGTGCTGATGCAAGAAGATTGCCGTCCGGCATGGGCGCCACATCGCTGACAAGGTACTCTTCCGTCGCCACCAAGTGCTTATAGGGTGCAAAGGCGTCGTTCATGTCGGCGGTCACCAGAGCACCGGCGCCGAATTCCAGGAGGTCGTCGGCCTGGATGAAGGAGATCAGACTACCCTCAAGTAGTACGGCGCCGCGTTTGAGCCACGGTTCGCGATGATTGCCGGTGAATGGAAACAAGCCGGTGCCGTCCCAATTAATCAACAGCAAGGCTACATTGCCACCCGGCCAATGATGACTTCCCACGTGTTGCCACGAGCTAAAGACAAGGCGCCCGTCGTCGAGAAGAGCAGGATCGAACTCACTGCTGGGATTGAAGGTTAGGCGAACCGGCGCGTCGTATCCAGGAGCCCACTCATATATCGAGAGTGAATACAGACCGCCGTGTTCTTCGTATTCGCGGGAGAGAGTCGAGGCGAAGACGATATGCCCGTTGGGGAGATACAGTGGGCTGACGCAGTCTGCATCGCATGCTACAATCTGTTTTGGTTCGGGGCTGCCCCCGGAGATTTCCCAGATTCGCAGACGGTCCTTCACTGACCGCTTTCCCGAGAAGAGCAACCGCGTACCATCTTGGTTAAAGGTCGGGTCTGTTGCGCAGACAAATCCCTCTGTTACGACATGCTGACTGCCGACCATGTTCTCCCTACTGGCAAGTAGGATCTCCATACCCTTGAGATACCTTCCGGAGAAAATCGTGTTGTCGATATCTCCTCCGGCCCCATGAACGGCAGAGACGGGCACCCGCACAAAGGCCAGGTCGAACTGATCGGCACCGAGGACCTCACTGGAAAGGGCTGCAGCCCAAGCCGTGAGGATTATGAGAGCCGCCGCCGCCCGTGCTGTTATGAGTGAACTGTTGGATGTGGGAGGTCTAGAGCCGATGTTCATTGTAATCTCTCACCGATGTAACCTAAGCTCAAACGCGCTTTGCCCGCAGCTTTCTTCGCATCGATACGACTTAAACCTCGCGACCACTGGCTGAAACGAACGGGCGCAAGGCCGATGTGAGGGTCCGGAACTGGTCCAGATGAAGTGACTGATCCCCGTCGCTCCAGGCAATGTCGGGATCGCAGTGGACTTCGATCAGCAGTCCATCAGCGCCACAGGCAACGGCCGCATTGCTCATCGGCGCCACCAAATCCCTGCGGCCCGTGCCGTGGGAGGGATCGACCACGATTGGAAGTGTGGAGATGCGCTTGAGTTCGGGGACTACGGCGAGAGCCAGCGTGTTGCGAGTGTACGTCTCGAAGGTACGAATGCCTCGTTCGCAGAGAATCACGTTAGGGTTGCCGGCCTTGATGATGTACTCCGCCGCGTTCAGTAATTCCTCGAGCGAGGCGCACCATCCACGCTTGAGCAAAACCGGCTTGCTTTGACGACCCACCGCGGCAAGAAGGGGCGAGCTGTGCATACTGCGCGAGCCCACCTGAAGAACATCAGCGTACCTGGAAACCAGTTCAACATCCTCGCTGCTCATAACCTCGGTGACGATGGCGAGGCCGGTCTTTTCGCGAGCCAGAGCCAGCAATTCGAGACCCTTCTCGCCCAGTCCCTGAAAGGAATAGGGAGAAGTTCTGGGCTTGAAGGCACCCCCGCGCAAGCCAACGGCGCCCGCCTCCTTGACGGCAATGGCGATATCCATGATCTGGCTCTCCGTCTCAACTGCGCATGGCCCGGCTATCAGGGCGATTTTCGTACCCCCAATGGTAGCGGTAGCACCAAGGGGGATCTCACGCGTGGAATTGTCGGGGCTACGATCAGCGGCCAGCATCGGTTCCGACTTCTCAAGAACTAGGTCCACCATCGGAGCCTTCTCCAACCGGGGGCGGTCCAGGTGATCGCGAGCACCAAGTACTTCAACTACATGCTGCTTCGAACCATTGATTACACAGTGGTCGCAGCCCATTTCATCAAGAAGCTCTATAACGTGATCGATCTGGTCTTGAGAACAGTGTGGCTTCATGAGGACGATCATTTTACACTCTCTCCTGCCTTCTACGTTTAGAGCCTCAAGAGGCTGTCCGTGCCGGCAGTCCACTGTCCACACCGGTAAGCCACATCTCAACCCTTGGCGAACTAGATAAGTCGATCTGCTATCGCATCAAACCTCTCGCTGTCCAACGAGAATGCACCGGGGATTCACTCCCGGGCGTCTTTTCTGCATCAATTCGATTTCCTAACGCATCAAACCGAAAGGTCCCGCTGAGACCCTCGTACCACAAATCGCCGGCTAAGCCGTCTCGCAGGTCCTTCCGGGTGCAATTACCTTCTCTGATCCGCTCAAGCAGCAAGGCGGCGGCATCGTAGCCAAGAGCAAACTCGGGACCGGCCTGGAATCCTCGTTCATGCGACATGGTCAGATGTCCCTTCTCGGCTCCAGCACCAGACGAAAGACAGAAAACCCAGGGAAGCGGGATCTGAGTGATCGTCGGATCGGTCCCACAAAGCGACAAAACCGGGAAATGAAACTTGGCGGCAAGCGTCTCAGCGAGGTGAGTGCTCTGACGATCGGTGGAGGCTACCAGGGCCAGAACCCTGTCTTCAAATACCATATCTACCAATCCGTCGGAGCCGCCATCCCACGCTCCACGAGAATCTTGAACCACAAGCACGACGGGTGTTCCCTGCGGATAACGATCCGAATCTTGCGACATCGCCGCTCGTATACCGCGCACTACCGCCTGGCCTTTGTCGTCCAGGGGAAGAAAACAACCGATACGAATCGTGTCCCCGGGATCGGTCGCAATATCGTTGGGGGATCGTACCCTCGGCGGCGACTGCGCCAGAGTCCTGTAAGGCTCAGTGCCGATAAGCTTGTCTGAGTACTGTGCAAACTCCGCTTCCCGGTAGACGAAGCGACCATTCTCGACGGTGGCGATGTAAACGGGTCCTATATCGTTGAGCGAGGCATCCAGCACGATCGGACCGGTCACGCCTTCGTAATAGGTGCACTCGTACATGGCGTCACGGATTCTTGCTCTATTGAGGCCGGCCTTGCGGATTGACTCAATAAGAATGTTGATACCGTCGAAGGTGTGGGCGGCGTGCGCCTCCGGCTCGTGCTGGAACCGTTTGGCATAGGCCTCGACGAACTCCTTCAGGAGAGGATCTTCGCGGGTCGGGTCGTAGCTGGCCGCCGCTACCACGCCTTCGGCCGCTTCGCCGGCCGCTTTCAGGAACGCCGGGCTTGCCATGCGGTCCGACCCGAAGATGCGAACCGGCAATTCCCTCCGACGAATCTCTTTAACAATTGCAGCGACATCAGCGGAGTTGCCCCAAATCACGACGGCCTCAGGCTTGATCTTGGCTAACCGGTCAAGCTGCTTGGTGAAGTCCCTTGTTCCCCGGCGCCATTGCAGTTCGGCGCGCAATGGGAACCCCAAGCGGGTAGCGGCGCCCCGGAACTCCATGATCCCCAATCGTCCGTAGCGATCGCTGGCCCGGAAGGCAACGACACTCTTGATCTGGCATTCTCCAAAGGCATGGGCCGCCAAGGCGTAACCCTGTTGTCGGTCGTCAGCCATGCAGCGCATTAGCCACGGTATGTTAGTCTCCGTCACCGTTGGGTCGGTCGAGGTGGTCATCATGGGCATTTCCAATTTCAGAACCACCCGCAGGGCGATATGGGTGTTGGCTCCGTTGATCGAACCGAGGACCGCCAAAACGCTGTCCTCGTACATGAAGCCAACCATCTCGTTGGAACTGGCTCCCCAAAGCCCCACGTCATATCTGACCACGAGCTCAAACGGAACACCCTGGTAGCCGCCGCCGGCGTTGGCTTGCTCGATGGCGAGCTGCGCTCCCTCCAGCATCAACTCTCCAAGATCGCCGTCAGGTGCCGATCCGATCGGAGCAAAAAACCCGATCCGCACCGTTTTGGGCAATGTCTTCGGATCCTTCTCCCGGCCCATTCCCAAGAATCCAATCTGCTTTTCAAAGAAGCGCATGTACGGTTGCTGGAATCTGTGATAGGGGATGATAGCGTTCGGGGCGTTGCCGTAATTGGGAAGAGTGTCTCCAGAATCTTCAGGCTGGCTGGGGACATTTTTCTCAGATGTTGTTGTTGTCCTTACGCCCTCAGAAGCTGGAGCCTCAACGCTTCCAAGGTCACGACCCTGCTGTGCAGACGAAGGGGTCGCGACCAGCGTCGCCAGGCCAATCAACAAAAGACCAGCCAGGAAGTGGCGTTCTTGGCGTAAGGGAGCGCTCATCACATACGATCCCGTGGGATCATGGCAATGGCCTCGATCTCAACAAGCAACTCGGGCCGGCAAATGCGAGCCTCGATGCAGGTGCTGGCCGGCAAAGGGTCGAGCTTCTGTTCTTCGTAGAACGCATTCCTGGCTTCATTAAAGGCGTCATAGTCCCTGAAATCAGCCAGATAGCACGTGGTGCGGACGATGTCGTGCCAATCAGCGCCCTCGCTCTCAAGCAAGGCCTCGATGTTCGTGAAGGTTCGACGCGTCTGAGCTCTCACGTCGCCCTGATGGATTGACTCGCCGTTCTCGTTTACGCTGGCGGTGCCTGATATGAACAACATCACGCAATTATCTAGATCCACGCGCATACCTCGAACAAATGAAACCTTCGTGGGGTAATCGTATGCCTCATTGAGTACGGTCTTGTTCTCGATAGCAGTCTTTCGAACTCGTGTCAATTCTGTCACAACCGTGGTTCGCTCCATGTAGAAAAATTTCGCTCACCTGGTCTGAGTTCTTTCCAACCCTGGGACCGATGCTTCACTCGGAACACCGATGCCGGCATTGAAGAACTCTCGCACGCCATAACCCGAAGCAAGACCCAAGGGTCTGCTGAAAGAATTCCCGATAGGATCAGTCGTCAGCCCACGTGAAGTCAAATCCCTCCTTCAGAAGATATCCGCACCGGTATGACCAACTGAAATCCTTTTGGGGACTGATGACAACCTTAGTTTTCATTATACCTAATGGCATGGTCATCCTGCAATGACATCCGTCATACCCGATCCTGATTTCTGTCATTCGATCGGTCGCAATCGCTTCACAATCAAGCAATTATGACGATTCTGCGACATTCACCGACCGCACCGATGATGCGATTCTGTCCGTCTGCCGAATGTCACGTACAGGACCGGGACCGCAATCAACGTATGTACGGTTGACGTCAGAATGCCGCCCGCCACTACCGTCGCAAGCGGACGCTGTACGGCGGTCCACGTCGGTGACGACGTGCGGCGTCGGCAACGCCTGCGCAAACGGGTGAGGTGGCGGAAACCCGTTCCGCTATTACAGTATACATGATCATCCACCCATCGTCAAGCATAACCTGGCGCCAACAAAAAGCCCGGCGGGGCGAACCCGCCGGGCGTGTGTTACGGAACTAAGTGATGTCTAACGAGCAACGCCCGTTCGACAGCTTGACGGAACAGCCCGTGGAGCGGTGTACGAAGACCAGCGACGTCTGGTTTCTTCACCAGCTTTGCTGCTCGAACCGTCTCTTACACAGTCGGTACAGTCACAGCGGCACGGCAGCCGGCCACCTGAGAACATGTAGTCGACCAGGAAGATGAGGTCGGAAATATCGATTGAGCCGTCGCAGTTTATTTCCGCCTCTTCAAGGCACGGCGGTTCCGGACCATCGTTGAACATGTAGTCAACCAGGGTGATCAGATCGGAGATATCGATCTCATCGGCCGCATCATAGTTGATATTTCCACGTATTGGCGGCATACAGCAACTACCACCACACGGGTTCGGGATGCAGGGCACGTTGTCGCCCTTATACACTCCGCCCTGCTCGACACATACCTCACCTAGCATCGAGACACATTCGGTTTCGAAGCAACAAGCGCCGGGCTGCGGCTCACTGTAGACGGAATGTCGCTTCCACACGTAACCGATAGTTTCACCATTGGCATTAAGTATCGGCACCTTCCGCGGGTCGTTGTAGGTATCGCCGTCGGGCGGCGTGAAAGGATCGCCCGGATCCCAGTTGGCGTCACACTCGAGATGCATCACAGCCAGACCATGGTAGACGTTATCCGGGAACGGCATGCTGGTATTGATCTGGTAGTAGATGTTCCAGTGACTCTCCGCCCAGTTATCATCGCAGGAATCACACTGACGGATAAAGCCGTCTGAAGGGTTGGCGGGATCCAAGCTGATCGTGAACCAACCGCCCAGCAGCGGATCGTTACCAACACCACCAAACGCCACTATCGTGGTATTCATGCGCCAGATGTCCGGAGACTCCTCAAAGGGCGCGTGTCGCTGGACTATCATCTGGGTACCGAAGGCATACACCGTACCGAGCAAGGTGGTGCCGGACGGATCATACCAGTCGATTCCGAACGTCGAGTAGTTGATGGTGTCCAGACCCGGTGTCCAGCCGGTGCAAGCGGTGTCACACGGATTCGGATCGCAGGGCACGTTGTCGCCCATGTAGGTCCCCTGTGCTTCCAAACACTCCTGTTCGGTCATGATGAAGCACAGGTCAGTCTGGGCCTCACAGCAGGCACCCAAGGGATCCTGATCGATACGGTGCTGCTTCATGGTATAGCCGATGATCTCGCCGGCGTCGTTGTAGATCGGCACCTTGCGTGGATCAACATAGGAATGACCGTTCGGAGGATTGAAATCTCCAGCACCATCGTACGGATCCCAGTTTTCATCACATGGCAGGTCCATCAGGGCGTTGCCGTAGATGAAGTTGTTCGGATACGGCTGGGTCGTAGCAATTCGATAGTTGATATCGAAGTGACTCTCGGCCCAGTTGTCGTCGCAGCTGTCGCACATCTGGATGTAGCCGCTCGACGTCAACTGCGAATTGAGTCCGATAGTGAACTGTCCACCCAGTAGCGAACTGTTACCCATGCCGGCAAAGGCCAGGATATCGACATCCATCCGCCAGATGCCGGGCGAAACCTCGTACGGAGCATTGTACTGCACAACCATGCCCGCACCGAAGGCGTAGGCCGTACCGAGGTAAATCGTGTTGTCGTTCGGATCGTAGATATCAACCTGGAACGAGGAGTACTGTATTGTGGAAATTCCCGGGTACCAGCCGGTAGGACACGGCTGCTCGCACGGGTTCGGAACGCAGTCCGTGCCGTCGCCCATGTACACCCCGCCAACGGAATCGCATCCCAGAGCATCGGTGATGGTACACAATCCGGTGATAGTATCACAGCAGGCGCCTGTTGGCGGCGGAAACACCCAGTGGATCGGAAGTACCCAGCCAATGATCACACCCGGATTCTGGACATCATGCACCGGATGAGGTTCGCCGCTGGCGTCAACGTACTCTTCTTCAAGCGGCGGCAGAGCTTCTACGGTCGTCTGCATCCTTGGCGGTGTGGTTGGCTCAATTGTCAGACCGTCCTGCGGGAAGTCGACTTGATAGTAAACATCGAAGAACGACTCGGCCGGGAAGAACTGTCCGTCCGGATCTGGATCCACAGGATTTACCAAACCCTGCGCCGGGAACGGCAGCGACAGAATCGCCGGACCGAACTGGGCACTCTCACCGGTCAGATCCATAGAGAGAATCTCAGTCTGAATCTCCATCTGATCGTACTCGTTATAATAGGGATCGCTCCGAGCTATGATGGCCTCACCGACCAGATCGATGGTTTCATCCGGCGGCTGGGTTGGCGACGGAAAGTTGGGACCAATCCAGATAGGCATGATTCCGATGGTTGGAATAGTATCGGTGCCACCCGGCGGCGGATCGACGGCATGCCGGTGATATACCCAGGCTATAATCGCGCCACTCGCGTCGCGCACCGGTAATTTCCGCGGATCTATGTAAACAATCCCTTGCGGCGGTATCGCATTGATCTCAGCGCCCATGTGGGCCTCTTCATCATTCGTAAAGGGACCGTCCACGCAAGAATTGGCCACAACTGTAAGCGTATACGGACCTTCAGCATTGTAGTCCGGGGCACGCAGCACTGGATACCAATATGTTCCCGGCCCCAGACAGTCCTCCCAGGTCATGGTGACGTTGCCGTCACCGCAGGTGGTGACGTCAAACGCCGCAGCGACCGTGAAACTCTCGCAGGGGCAACCATAGGCCAGGTTGAGCCAGGCATTGCCGAAGGCCGGCGAGGTGGTGCAGTAGTCGAGCGTAACTATACTGGAGTCGGTTAGCGTGAAGGCGTGCCAGGTGTGACCACCCGGGAAGGAGGCACACTGGTGGGTGGCGCAACTGTTGTCACCCGTGAAAGTGTGCGGAACGCCCGTCGCGAGTGTCACCGGTGTGACGTCCTCGCAGTTGTCGTTGGGTGGTGGCGGGCAGCTATCGCAACTGATAGTGATCACACCATTACCAGTGACGCTGCCATAGCCTCCGACCTCGACCAGGTACTCGCCCCAGATCGTCACGCCAATGGTGACTACTGACTGCAGACCAGGTTCGCATCCATCGTCATCGCAGGCCAGTTGAACCCCTAGAGGATCACAGGCGCAGCCATCGTAGACGGCCATCTTGGTGTCGTATGATGAACCGCACAAGCTAATAGTGGCTTGACCAGTGCAGGTAGCGGTATAACAGAACCAGATGTTGGGCGAGGTCAAGCAGGTGCCGCCGCCGTCATAGGAAGCCCCGACAGTTGTGAAAGGGTAGTTGGTGACATCATAGACAGGAATGGGCTCCGAGCAGTCATCGCCTTCGATAGTCCCGCACGGAGTTATGTTCAGGTCGAAGTCCGGGATGCAATCCGGTGACGGCCAGGTGTCGATCATGATAGTGTAGACACCGTTGTCGAGGTACACGCAGAACCCGTGGGGACCAGAGCCGGAATTAGTGGAGACCTCAATGCAGACCTCCTCGTCATACGGACAATCGTAGTGAATACTGACGCCCGTCCAAGTGGTTCCCTTCGGATCCAGCTCAATGTAGAGTTCGACCGGCTGGGACACTTCCAGAGTGTATATGATGTCCTCACCGCCGTCGTAGTAACCCATACAAGTATTGGTATAGTAGTTGCCGCGGTCGCAGGTGTACTGCTGAGTGAGGTGTATGTCTGCACCTTCGTAGGTGAGCCATATCGGCTCCTGGCAGTCATCGCCGGGATTCTGTCTGCCTGAACTCAACGGCAGGGCCGATTGATCAGCCACGGCCAGCTTGGCCTGGTATTCTCTTTCGAGTTCAGCCTTGCGGGCCAGGGCCTCGGCCACGGCAGGATCGGGAGCCGTCAATGACAGCGTGCCAATCCCCGATTCAAGATCGATGTCCAGCTGGCCCTGGATAGCTCTGAAGGTGGTGGGTAGTGTGCCGGCTTTGGGTGGATTCGGCATTGATCCCAGAGTGATTTGGTAGTAGATATCGAAGTAACTCTCAGCCGGAAAGTCTTGCCCGGGGATTATCTGTTGGATATAACCGTTGGCCGGTGGGGCGGCGCGATTCAGCGTCACAAAGACGGAGTCGCCAAAGAAGGCGCTGTGGCCGCGCAGCCGGAGAACATCCATCAGGGTGTTCACCCTCATCAGACCACCGCCCGCATCGTATGGATCGCCACGCCAGATATCGGCGTCGCCCTCCATTTGCAGGGTCTCCATCAGGATGAGGGTATCATTCGGGTCATAGAGCTTGATCGTGGCTTTGGTGTCGACGTAGTCCCATCCGGAGGGTGGAAACGCAAACGCCGAGGCGCAACACATCACACCCAACACCGCAGCCAGTATCAATAGTTTATTTCGTAACATCAGATCCTCCGCGCGATACACCGCCGCATAACGGCAGCGGCTGATCGCAAGCTAAGTTTCGGAAAACCCCGCTACCCCAAGGCCGGGGGCACATCTCAATGCGCTTTTCGGCACCAGTAAGGGATGCGGGCGTTCTGAAAACTCAACAGCAGGGAGGGGCTCGTCGGCTGGGAATTATAGCCCAGCGCTGAGTCAGTGGAAGAACCAGGTCAAAAATATAGACAGGGCGGAATTCGGTGCGACGCACCGAACTGCGCCTCAGTAGACGACGTTGAATGAAGTGAGCCAGCAGAAGTATCAGCCCGTTGATCAGTACCACTATGGTCGACCAGAACAAAAGCCCGGCCAGAGAGCCGAATCCGAGCAGAAGCTCCGGCCCGGCTTGCCCCAACAGCAGGGCATCCCCCAGATTCACGACCTGGGCCAATAACAACCCTAGCGGGAACCAGACCAGAGCGATTAACAAGGGATTGAAGCCCAGGCGTGCGCTCAGCCGATTGATGGCGTAGCCGAAAACGGCAAAGACGGTGCTGAGAGCGGCCAATTGGATAACAAAGCTCACCGGCGCCGTGGCCAGTTGACCGGCCGAGGTGGCCAGGGCAAAGCAGGTCGCCAGCATCACCCCAAGCATGGCGGCTTGTCGCCGACCGACCGAAGCCAATCGCCAGAGGAAAGGTACCAGCGCGAAAAGCGCCAAGAACCATAGATCGACGTGCACGTGGGCAAAGGCCAGGAGAAGCGCGGAGCTTCCGGCACTAAGTAGATTGGTGCGAATGTGATTGTTGAGACTTGGCTTCATCCTGCGGTCCTGTTCCGCCGTTTGACTGCTTACGCAGTCGAATTAACGGTTAGTCATCTGCAAGTCCGGATCAGGCTCAAAACCTTACAGTATGTAAGTCTGTCCTGACCAATAGAAATATACACCAATCCACTCCTTGTTGTCAAGCACAAAAACACAAGAAAGAGGGAAAGAAGCCTCGGTGGGACGACTCTGAGGGCAGAACGATTCTTTAGCCGCCGTCCTCACGCGGCGGGGGTAGTGATATCCCGAAGCGAAGCATCAGCGGGTAGAGCCGCCCCAGAAACTTGCCGGGTCTTAGGCTGGCCTGAAAGATATCCTTATCAGGCGCCGTGTCCAGCGCCCAGTAATTATAGCGCATCTTCGAGAGGGTGCTGTTGAGGTTGTTTCGCACCGTCACCTGCGACGGAAACCAGACCGCCCCAACCTGCACCGCGCTTATCAGCCTGAAGATTTTAATTACCTTGCCGGCAGCATCGATGTAGTCGATTCGGCCGATGATCTGTCGAGCCGTGTCAACCCGGATCCTCATGCGGTCAAACCCGACGCCGGAGCGTATCGCTTCGGTGAGCGGTTCAGCCAGAATCGTCAGTTCGCTTTCTCCGGCGGCCGTATCGACGGCCATGCTAAACCGGTACTTGTCGATCGGTATGAATCCGCGGGAGTCCTCGTAGGTTAAGGCGGTGCCTGGAACCATAGCGCGGGCGGAGCGAATGTCCAGCAGGCGCAACCGCTTGATGGCCGACAGGTACAGCCAGGTCGAGTCGGTTGCGGCCGTATCGGCCTTGTCGGCGAACAGCAAGGTAGTCCCCGACATGCGCGGCGGAGAAGTTACGACATACATCAAACGGGTGTCCACCGTGTCGCCGTCGACCAGCCCGAACATGGTGCGCCCGAGCGGCTGGTTGGGTCGTCGGTCATAGGTAGTCACGAAATCGATTTTCACCAGTCGCGGCGGACGGCGGAAATTGGTCTCCAGCCGCGTCATAACCTCGCGAGCCGACATCTCCGACGAGGCGGACACGGCCGCTTGGGCCGTCAGCGGCGCCATCAGCACCAGGACGGCCAGTCCCATCGCGAGTCGCTTCAGCAGTCGCGGCAGGAACAACAGCGTCATGCCGTAACAGGTCACCACCGCCGCCGCCAACAGTATCCCCAAGTCGCGATCCGGTTTGAGGGCCGAGAAAGTCAGCGCCATGAAGCCCAGCACCAACACCACCGCATTCCAGCGGATGGCCTGTCCGGTGTTCTCAAGAGTGGCCACCAGAGCCGGCTGCTGCTGAAGACCCGCCTGCCGCTCCCGTTTGTAGTTGTGCATGAAGTGCAGCGCGAAATCCACGCCGACCCCGATAGTCAGGCTGGCGAACATACTGGTGGCGATCCCCAAAGGCATCCCCACGTAGCCCATCATCGAGAGAATGATCAGAGCCGTCGAAGTGACCGGAATCATCGCCACCAACGCCGCCAGTCCGCGCGGGAAAGTCAACAGGAGCAAGAGCGCAATGCCGGCCAGAGTCAGGCTGATCGAGCGCATCTGGTTCGACACGATCGAGCGCACCACCTCCTGCGCCACCGGGATGTCGCCGCTGGTGTGGGCCGTTACCCCGTAGTCCCGCTCAAGGGATGGCAGAATCGACGCCACGTAGTTGCTCAACTCTTCCGAACGACGGTAGTTGGGACTATTAACCAGGACCATCGCCCGGGCCGAGGATCCATCCTCCGCGATCAACTGCAAAAGCCGGGGGTCACCCGTCATCTCAGCCATGGTGGCGATGTCCTGCAAAGTCCCGTCGTCGAGCAACGGCAGGTCCTGGCTCTCCCCCAACCCCAACGCCACCTCGCGATAGAGGGTGAGGAAGGATACTACTCCGCCGACGTGCGGCCCCGGCGTTATCTCGTCGGTGAATTGTTGCATCATGGCGGCGCCCTCCGAACTGTAGAAAAACCCCGGCGGGCCGTCGAAGACAACGTCGAAACGATAGCTGCCCCAAAAGCCGTCGTTGAAGTCACGTTCGGCCGATACCAGAGTCGAGCGGGGATCGAAATTGTCCGCCCAGGAGTCCTGAACGTCCAGCCAGACCAGTCCGGGCAAACAGAGTACCACCAGCACCAACCCGGCCACCAGGGCCGCCGTGGAACGGTTGGCCGCAAGTCTTTCATAAGCCAACAAATGCACTCTCTGTTTTTTGCCCTTGCGGTGTCTTTTGCGATGAAACCAAGCCGGCGGCAACAAGACAATCAGACAGGGGATGAATGTAAAACTCAGAATCATGGCGACAATGATGCCGAAGGCGGTAAAGAGACCGAAGTGACGCATCGGCATCATGGAGGCGGTAAGAAACGACAGAAAGCCTATAGAGGTTGTGAGCGAGGTAAAGACGATGGGCCGGCCGACGTCGCAGAGAGCACCCAGCGTCGCCTGAACCAGCCGTGGCCGACCGACCAGTTTCTTGTCCAAGTGAGCGCGATCACCGGACATATAGGCCTGTATGCGCTGCAACAGGTGGATCTCATCGGTAATGGCCATGGTCATTAGGATAACCGGCAGGATGGTCGTCACCAGAGTAATGGGAGCGCCGACCCAACCCATCAAGCCGAGCGTCCAGATCAGTACCAGCACCGCCTCCACCAGCGGAATCAAGAGCCCCCCGAAAGTGCGCAAGGTGGCTAAGAGCATCAGCGCCACCACCGCCACCATGACCGGGATCAACACCGACAAATCCCGCAGCACGGTGTCGCCGAGGGTGGTCTCCGCCACCACCGGACCGGTGAGGCGGAGTTCAAAGGCGGCGTTGTCGTAGGTTTGCAGCCAGTCGTCCAGGTGAGCCAGAACATCGCGGCGAATCGCCGAATCGGCCAGTGGGAGATACATGGCGGCCATCCGACCGTCGGGCGACAGATAGAGACCGTCGACCAGCGGCGTCCGGCGAAACCGACTCAGCAGATCGGCAAAGGCGGCACTGTCGGTGGGGACAGAGTCCAGAAACGTCGTGATGACGGTGGTTTCGAGGTTGCTGCGAACGTCCAAAAGCGAGGCGGGCGAGTGCAACCCGGCGCCGTACAGTCCGGGCAGCCGTGACAGTGACCCATGAATCTCCGCGATGAACTTAAACCCTTGCGGCGACGCCAGCGACGGACCCTCGGAGCGCGAGGACACCAAAAGGATCACCTGAGTGGGATCATTGAAGGCGATCTTGTCGGCCACGGTGCGGTCGACCACCTCGTTTTCTTCGGGGTAAAGGGCGGCGCCATCGGTGCGGAGTTCCAATCGGGTCAGCCCGCACGCGAGCACGATGGTCAGGACGAGGGTGCCGATTAGCGAGATGGCCGGCCGTTTCAGTATTTCAGCAAGCAGTCTCTCCACACTGATCTCACTGACGCCGGGGGGTGAGTTGTGAGGTCGATCTAGCCGGCATAGGCCTCCAGAGCGCGTCGAAACGACTCGGGGATGTGAGTAGGCGACAGTCGTCCCTGCTCACTACGCATGCAGGCGATGCCCTGTTCCCCTCGGGCCACAGTCTCCTCCCCCTCATCGGTTAAGCGCACGTATTCAAACAGGAGGGTCAGACGGTTCTGGATCATCGAGCCCAGTCTCATGCGAATGATAACTTCATCGAAAGCGTTCAATTCGGCCAGATACTCACACGAACAGTGCAGCGTGACCAGTCGCAGGTCCTGAACCAGGGCGTCCAGAACGTCGGGCGCGTGTTCGCGCAAGAACATCTCCCGACACCGCCCCTGCCAGCGAACGTGATTGGCATAATAGACGTTACCGACCAGGTTGGTCTCCTCGAAACCGACCACGTGGCGGTATTCAAACGCCCGCATCGTCACCCCGCACCATTACTGCCAACGCCACCGGCTCGGCCATTCCGGCCACCGTCTCGACCGTGCTGGCGGCCCGATAGGCTCCTGATGTGAAATGTATCCAGCCGTCCTGGCCGTGCGGCTCCAACGTCACCGGCGCATCGGCATTAGCGCCCAGCTTGGTCAAACATTCCACCACCGTCCAGACGCGGGCGGCCGCGGTGGTGACTTCCTCACCAGCCTCACGGGCCACTGTCTCAGCCAGCACGTAGCGGGTGTCCCCCAGCAACTCCCGCCACTGGTTAGGCTCCCGTCCCTGCACCGCCTGAGCATCACACCCGACCGGCGTTCGACCGGACACGGCCAACGTGAAGTTCTCGGTGTGGGCCACCGACAGGTTGAGACTGTTGGACAACTCCGGCTTTCCGTCGGGACGATGGGTCACCTTCGCCTCACCGCCGGCCACGCGCTGCACGGCGCGGTCACGGCGCTGCGCCCGCGTCTCTCCCGCGCCGTTCTCGACGGCTATGGAGATTTCGGAGGCGGGAGCGCACTTCAACATCTCGCGCTCGAGATAGGGACCCAACAGCGGCGCCACCCACTCCCCCCGGTGTTCGGTGCCGGCGATGGTGGAAAGTTGCAGACCCTGCCAACATTGAACGACCCGCCCGCGGCGGTCGACCACCTCGACATCGTAGGTGTACAGGTCACCTTCGTGAGCCTGTTCTTCCGCCTTCGTCATCCATGGTCCGTCGCCGGCATCGCTGCTCAGTTGGACTCGCTTGATGCCCACCGGGAGCAGAGAGATATTGGGCACACAAACCTGGATAGCATGAATGGCTGTATCGGAAAGCGCGGGGTCACCAAGTACCATCTCGGCCGCCTGGTATGGTCCGAACCATTGGCGCCGACCGTCGACGGCGATCTCGGCCGCGCAGGCCGTGGCCGTCAATTGACGGTAGCGTTCGAGACGGCGGAACCGTCCCTGGTGAAAAAGCAGCCCACCGTACAGTTCGCTCTGCGGCTCCATCGACACCGGTTCCAGTCGGCGCGACTGTTCAACATCGAGTTTGCCCTTGAGCGGCCAGGGTTCATCGAAGCGACAGACGGCCCGGAAATGATCGATGGCAAACGAGCTTTCCTCGCTGCGCAAGACGACTTCCACCGCTCCCGACTCCCGCCTCAGGGCGGCCAGTCGAATGGTCAGGTGGCCGGATTCCGGCAGGACCACGGGACGCTCGAAGCGCACCTCTTCCAAGGTCGGCGGCGTCTTGCTTTCGGCCAGCGCCATGGCCGCCTGGGCCATCGCCTCCATTCCCATCACGGCCGGCAGCAGTCGTTGCCCTCGGAAGACGTGGTCGCTCAGGTAGGGATCACTGTCCGGCGTCAACTCGGCATCGGTCACCAACTCGACGCCGGGGTAATAAATTTGCGTTTTCTCCAAGAAGCGCAACAGCGGCAACGGCGCGCCATCCAGTTCGAGGGTGGCGGGGCGACCGAAACGGCCGGTCACCACCACACCGGGTGATGAAAGCCGACGGCGCAGCAGCGAGTCGATGACAGCCAGCCCGTTCTCGGGGGTGATGGCGGTGACGCCCTCGTTGGCTAACTCCTGCACCCGTCCCAACCGTTCACCCATGCCGACGCCGGACCAGACCGACCATTCGACACAGAGACAGCGGCAGTCGGGATGCTCCTCGGCGAAGGAGGCCACCCGGTGCTCCAACCATTCATTGGCCACGGCGTAGTCCGCCTCGCCGCGCAGACCGGAGCGGGCGATAATGGAACCAAAGGCCACCACCAGACGCAGACGGTCGTGATCCAGCGCCGCCAGAACGTTTTGTATGCCGCTCAGTTTCGGCGCCAGGGTGCGGCGGAAAGCCGCTTCGTCGAGTCCCCGGATCAACTGCGGTTGGTTGATCCCGGCCGAGTGCAGAAACGCCGTCACCTCCCCCAACTCTTCGCGCGCTTGATCGACCGCGGCCGCGACAGCGGCGACGTCGGTAACATCGGCTGTGACGTAGGCGAACCTGACCCCGCCGGCGCGGAGACGCTCCAGGTTGGCGGCCAACTCATCGTCCTCGTCGGGTAGCGAGCGCCCCATCAGGGCCAGTTGCACGCCGTACTCTCTGGCCAAGGCGAAAGCGCACTCGGCTCCGATACCCTTCCCCCCGCCGGTGACGAGCAGCACGTCCTCGGCCGTCAGACTAAGCGGCGCGTCGTCTCCGGCTTCAGCCAGGAGCCTCAGACGCGGCACCCGGCGGACACCATCGCTGTCATAGACGGCTTCCGAGTATCCCACCGCCGCCTTGAGCTCCTGAACCACCCAGGGTAACGCCCTCCTGTCATACGGTACATCAACGACGCAGGTGGTCAGGTCGCGCGCCTCCAGGTGGATCGTCCGCGCCAAGGATGCCGCCCCGCGACCGGCAGCGGAGTGTTGCACGAACAGCAGGCAAGCGCCGTCGTCGGCCGTCACGGCCGCCTTGGCGGCACTCAGCAGAAACTCGATATGGTCTTCATCGACCGCCGGCGGCAGGCACACAATCACGCCTTTACCACCCCAACCTTCCAACTCGCTTTTGATCATCGCAGCCAAAGGATGATCCTCATTGCCGAACAGCGTCCATGCGCCCTTGGGCGGCGGCAACTGTTCCGGCGGCAGCGGCTGTTCTTTCAACTCCACGGTGAAACAGCGGACCCAGGAGTCGACTCCCGCGGCCTGCGCGGCCGTGGAGGCGGTGCCGTTGGTGCCGGACTCTTTCATGCGAGCCAGGGCTTCGGCCACTTCGGCCACCGTGGCGTCCGCGAACTGGTTGGGTGCCGTAAGCGGCGGCAGGTTCAGTCGGCGAGCGGCTTCGACCACGATGCGGCTGACGGTGATGGAGTTAAGATGCAGGTCGTCCAGCAGTCGGCTTTCGGCGGTAATAGCATCAAGCGGCAACTCCGTCTTGACAGCCACCAAGTGGCGCACCAACGTGAGTACATCGTCCGGCTCACCGTTGGCATCGGGTAGATCGAATTCCGGAGCATCACCGTCGACGCCCGGCATGGCGACCTGGTCGGACAGGTCAAGCTGAGAGAGGATATCCCCGTCGTCAACGGGCGCCAGTTCGCACGGGTTGACGAAAAACCGTAGTTTCCGGTCCGGATCGAACGGCCACAAGGCGCGATCGGCAAACAACACTGACGGCTTCACTTCGGCGCCGAGCACATACGCTGCGCCGACGGCGTTGAGCAGGCCGCGCAACGAGCGGCCGGCCGCGTCGGTGGCGACGACAGGTACGGAAACCTGTGAACCGGCCAGGCCGGTGAGGATCTCCCCCGGTCCGAGTTCAATCATGAGATCAGATTCAGCCGCCGCCTGTGCCAGAGCCTTGGCGAACAGCACCGGCGATTTTTGGTGGCGACAGAGGAGCTTCTTGAGATCATCATCATCTCGCAAGACTCTCCCCACTATGGTCGACACCACTGTTCCGTCCAGCTTTCCGAATTCAATCGGGGCCAGGAACGCGCCGAGTACTTTTTCGGACTCGTGCATCAGCGGCGAATGGAAGGCGTGCGAAACCGGCAAGCGCACGGCCCGAATCCCGGCCGCATCCATGCGGGCGATGAATTCCAGCACGGCGTCCTCGCGACCGGAGACCACCGTCCGCCCCGGCGCGTTCAGCCCTGCCACCACGATATCGGTGCCTTTCAAGAGCTTCTCCACGGTGGCCAGGTCGGCGACGATGGAGGCCATGGCGCCGGCTTCGTGACAGTGTTCGGTCATGGCTCGGCCGCGCGCCTCGGCGATCCTGAGGTAGGTGGTCTCGTCGTAGACCTTGGCCCAGTGCAGTGCCGTCAGTTCGCCCAGACTGTGACCGACGGCGTTGGTGGCAACGATACCGAGGTCGTTCAAAACCCGCAGCACGGCCATGGAAGCGGTGGCGATAGCCGGTTGGGCCACGGCGGTGGCGATGCCGTCGCTGTCCTGCGGCAGATCGGCCCGGCGATACAGTTCGTCAACCGACTCGAAGCGTTGGCGAACGGTGCCGCCGTCCAGATTGACCGGGGCCGCCTGGCCGGAGAACAGATAACAGATCTTCGGGCTGCCCGGTGACGTGCGGACGTAGACACCGGCCTCGGTGTCGATGCGCTCTTCGGTTCCTTCTTCAAGCCACGACGCCAACTTCTTCAGACCGGCCACGAGATCGTCCGGTTGCGCCGCGATAACCGCCGCCCTTACCTCGGGACGATCAAGTCTGTCGGCCAGATAAGCAGCTAGTTCGCCCAATTCGGCGGAGGAAATACCCCCGGCAACACCAACCAAATGATCGACCTGATGTGCAACTTCCTCGCGCGTGCCACCGCCAAGCAGGATCAGTTCGGCATCCTGCGGCGTGCGAAGAAGCGATTTCTCCCGCGGCGAAAAGGCTACCGGCGACGGCGGCTCATGACTCTCGATGGTGACGTGCACATTGATGCCACCGAAGCCCATCGAGCTGATCCCGGCCCGCATCGGGCGATCCTGCTCCCATCGTTCGGCGCGGTTACTCACGCGCAAGACCGGTTGATCGCTCTGTAGCACCGGGTGCGGTATCCTGACGCCGGTGTTGGGTGGTATCGTCTGGTTGTGCACCGCCAAGGTCGCTTTTACGAGACCGGCCAGTCCGGCGGCGGCTTTAGTGTGCCCGAAGTTCGCCTTGATCGATCCCATCACCGCGGGTAGCGCCGGTGGATTGCCCTCCCGGATTAACTCGCTGACCGCGGTCAACTCAACGGTGTCGCCGATCCCGGTGCCGGTGCCGTGGCCCTCGATGTAACCGACCGAGTCAATACCGTATCCGGCGCGCCGGTAAGCCCGCTCCAGGGCCAGTTTCTGTCCGGGGACTTCCGGACGGGTGAGGCCGCCGGCGCCGTCGGAGGAAATGCCCCAGCCGCGAACAACGGCATAGATGCGGCGTTTCTGCGCTATGGCCTCGTCCAGTCGCATCAGGACCACAAAGCCACAGCCTTCGCCCGGGAGAAACCCGGTCGGAGCAACGTCGTAAACGCGCATCTCCCCATGAGCCAATGCGCCCAAACGGGCGAACCCGACCAGCTCGAAGGGGTCGAGACTGAGATCAACCCCGCCCACCAACGCTACCTCGAGGTCACCGGCGGTGAGCGCCGAGCAGGCATTGGCCAGCGACAACAACGATGAACTGCAAGCGCCGTCAATGGTGTAGCCGCCGCCGCCGAGATCGAAGTAGTTGCAGATGCGTCCGGCGATCGTGTTAGACAATCCGCCGGCCAGGGTTTCATCGTTGAGGGCGGGAAAGGGGTGCTTATAGTGCGCTTCCAAATCGCGCAGGAAGGCAGCCCGCTTGTCCTGGTCCCAGCCTTCGTGGGACAGCCGAGCGTTGACCACGCGCCGAACATAAGGCCATCGCAAACGCATCACCGAAGCGCGTGAGAATTCGCCGGTGAGCGTATTGCCGACCAGCACGCCGGTGTTCTCGCGCGGCAATCCCTCAGCCTTTGCGAAACCGGCGTCCTGCAAAGCCTGCGCGGCCATGTCGAGAGCCAGCCAGTGCGACAGGTCGGTCGAACGGTAGGTGCTGCCGACCACACGGTATCGTTCACGGTCAAACTCCCAACCTTCGATCAGCGCCGCGCGGGCGACGTAAGTAAGGTCGGTGGCCATCGGATTGGTCGAGACATAGTCCTCTGCCCTGAGTCGCTCCGGGGGCATACGTCGAAACGACCGTCTGCGAGCCAGGACATTCTCCCATAACTGGGAGGGGTTGGCCGCATCGGGATAGCGACAGGCCATGCCGACTATGGCAATACCCGGCCTCACTGATTCAACTCCCCGCGAAGCAGCACGCGTGCATGAATCATATTCCTAATGATGTGGCTCGAGGGCAAGCTCATGTAATCGTTTTCTCCTCGGACATCATTTTCTGCAATCGTGTGCGCCAGATTTCGTAGGCTGGCGCCTCGGACTCTTCGGGCAAACCGCGTAAAGCCTCATCGGTGTAATCAGCCGCTACCCTGGCCGACAGTCCACACAACTCCTGGCAAGCCAGTTCCGTATGCGCCGCCCGGTTGCCCGCCCGCTGACGGGACTTGGCCGCAAAGGCCGCCCCCTGGGCCAACTCGTTCAAAAAGGCCGGGGCCAGAGCGCGGAACTGTTGAAGTGCGGCGGCTGACGGCTTGCCGGCATAAGCTGCGGCCAGTCCGATCCCGCTGAACAGGTCGGAGCGGCGTCGCTCCGGGAAAGCCATGGCGAGTTTCACCACCCTGTCAACATCGGCACCGCTCACAAACCACAAAGCCCGTCCCAGCCCCTGGTCAAACGCACGCGCCTCATAGCCCGACAGACCCGGCTGTAACTCACGCTGTTCGATAAAGCGACGCCAGTGAAAGTAGCCCTGATGGAAACCATAACCGTCCATCACCAGCCAACGATACACCGGATGCCGGTTTTTGAGATACCGTCCTACCGGCCGCTTCAGCCGGGCCAACGCCCATCCGGCGCCGATATGCACCATGTAGAGATGTCGTTCACCCGCGCCCTCAAGGAAGCTGCCTAACCGCTTGCGATTCCATGGCGTTAGTTGGTCCAACAGGGCCATGGCCATGGCGGCACCCTCGTAGGCAAAACCGTTCAGTTCAGCCTCGACGCGATAGAGCATTTTGACCAGTTCCTCCACAGATGCTTCGTACAGAGCTGCATTGTAGCCGAATATGAATGTCGCACCCAATTTCTCAAGGTAACCACGCGCTGGAGTGTCACTGGGGAATCCCCGGCGACTGAACAGAGCCTCGCGTTCTGAGATGCCGAATAAGGTTCGGCGCAGTTTTCCCGCCAACAACGACATAATTCTCACACTGCTCAATCAGACTGGATGAGACAACCAAGAGACATACACACCTGTTAACCCACCGCCGTTACAGCGAGAGGGTCATCCGGCACACGGGCTACAGTTCTTCTATGTCACCCTAAGATGTCAGGTTCTGTTCGGTCGGAGCCGCTCGCCGTCGCCGACAAGCCCGGGTGCTCCTCTTTAAGCGCCTCGACAGCGATAATATAGACCTTTCCCCGCAAATTGTCAAGGGCGGAAACCGGCCTCTCCCGTGACATAATAGATCACAACGGTCCACTATATGAGCGGTTGATCTCGACAGCAACGGCGATGGGTATGACGACGTCTTCTTGGCCAACGGCGGCCTGGACCCGGCTGGGTTTGCACCTGACGCCATGCTGCTGAATCAAAACGGCAGATCATTCTCGCCTCAATTCCTTGACTGCCTGCCTCCCAAGTCCCTTCTTGCTGCTGTAACCGACAACTCGCTCGGCGGTACGCCCCTGCTGTTCGTCACGAAGGGCGGGCTGGTACCGGGCGAAATGGAAGAGGGCCACCTATATGCATTCGATCGGAAGTAATCGAACCACTACCTCAATACTCATCCTGCTGCTGACACTGTTCTGCATAGGTACAACCGCGACGCGCTCAGAATCGACCGAACGGATATTGTGGGAGTATCGTAACCGCGGGACCGGGCTATACGAAAACCAGGACTACGCCGATGCGATCCCGGAGTTGCTGAAATGTGTCGAACTGGCGCCGGAGTCGGCGGCCGATTTGATCAATCTCGGTCTGGCCTACTACCGGGACCGACAGTGGGAAAACTCGATTGTCCAGTTGGAGAAAGCAAGAGGAATTGACGACAGCTATCCACACATTGCCTACACACTCGGCTTGATCCTCAAGAAAAACGACTCATTCGAGGCTGCCGTCGCAGAGTTTCAGAAGGTGATCGCCGCCGATCCGGCCGAGGCCTCGGCCTATTACAGTCTCGGCGTTGTCTTGGAGAAGCTGGAGCGAGATGACGAGGCGGAAAAGGCCTTCCAGGCGACAGTGCGTCACAACCCCGACCACGCCAGCGCTCACTACTTCTTGTTCAAGTACGCCAAAGTGGCCAAGCGGCGCGATGAGGCCAGGCGTGAAATGAAGACGTTCAGTCGGCTGCAGAAAGAAATCGGCGACAAGCAGCGCACCGAGGAGGCCTACGAACAAAGCCAATACCTTGAACCGATAGTGCCGCCCCAACTGAGTTTCATGCCGCCGGGCGACGACCACCGCAGCAAGATCAGCTTTGTGGACGTCACGGCGGAGGCGGGGTTGCCGCGGCATCCCGGGAACGTCTGCTTGGTTGACTTGGACGGGGACGATGATCTTGATCTGTGGGTGGTGAGGTGCGGCGGAACCAAGGACCTACGAGCAAACCGCTTGTACCTCAATGACGGATCAGGGCACTTCACTGACGCTACAGCTGAGTCGACTGCCGGTGTTTACAATTGCGGCCACCATATTGCAGCCGGAGACTTCGACAACAGCGGCACAGTCGACCTACTGATCATCGGCTACAACGATTGGCTGCTTCTCAGCAATGACGGCCGCGGTCGTTTCACCGATGTTTCTACAGAGGCAGATTTGACTGACTCCCAGACGGTTGTCGGTGACGCCGCCTTTTTTGATTACGATCACGATGGTGATTTGGACCTCGTTGTGGGAGTTTACGGACTGGAGGTTGACGTCGTCCCCGCGGCCGACAGCTGGCCGGAGATCATTGACGAACCCGGCGTAGGGAATCCTCTCCGGCGTCATCTGGTTCCGCAACGAAATCGCATATATCGCAACAACGGCGACAGCAGTTTCACTAGAGTGGCTGACAGCCTGTGGCCGGGCAATGATTCCGCTTGGACAATCGATCTTGCCTGCGGCGACTTCGACGGTGACGACGATACCGATGTCCTCACGGTAAACGTAAACGCCCCCTGCCGACTCCACTTGAATCAGCGGCAGGGCCGACTCTCGACTGTCGAGCCGTTCGGCGTTGAAGGAGCCGAACATGGGACGGCCGCTGACTTCGATAATGACGGCGACCTCGACGTTCTTCTCCTGCGTGCCAAAACGGCGCATCTGTATGTGAATGACGGCAGGGCGCAGTTTCAAGAGAAGCCGCTACCTGTCCTCACTGAGTCGGTGACCGGAAAGAACGTCGCTGCCATACAGGCCCTTGATTTCGACAATGACGGTCTGGTCGATATCTTGGTAGCGTTCGAAAGTGGCGTGCTGGAGTTCTATGCCAACAATGGTTCGGGCGAATTCGAAATGTTCGGCAGTCCGCTGACTCCTCTCGACTTCGCTGGTGCATATGATGTGACCCTTAATGCCGGCGACATCAATGGCGACGGTGACCTTGACATCGTCGGCAGCTATTTCGGTGTGTTGCCCTTCATTCTCGAAAACCGTGGCGGCGAAGATGCTCATTGGCTGGAGGTGCAGCTCGTAGGCGAACGGGTACCAAAGCAAGGCATCGGCGCGAAGATCGAGATCAAAGCGGGGCCGTATTACCAACGTCGCGACGTCCATCAATGGCCGGTGCATTTCGGGCTGGGCGAGATCGACAAGATCGACGTGCTCCGTATCACCTGGACCAACGGAATCGTGCAAAACATGACCGACGTGCCCATCGACACCATCTACCGCGTCGAGGAAATCGTCCGCGCTGACGCCTCCTGTCCCTTCCTGTATACCTTCGATGGGGAGCAGTTCAACTACGTCAATGACATCCTCGGTGTCGCCGCGATGGGTGTACCATTGGCCGAGGCATTCTACCACCACCCCGACCCTGATGAGTATGTAAAGATTGACGGACATTTGCTGATTGAGAGCGACGGGCTCTACCTGCTGAGGCTGGCGGCCGAGTTCAAGGAGATCGCGTATATCGACCAACTGAGGTTGCTGGTAATCGATCATCCGCTCGATGTCGATGTATACCCCAATGAGAGGTTCACCGAACCTCCATTCATGGAACCGGGCATCCATACGATCAAGGACAAACGATACCCGGTGACCGCTGTCGATCATGATGGCCGGGATGTCCTGTCGTTGATTGAGCTAACGGACCTGGAGTATCCTTCGAACATGCCAATGACGTCTTACGACGGGCTGGCCGAAACTCACTGGATCGAGTTCGATCTGGGCGATCTGCATCGTGACGATAAGATCATGCTCTATCTCACCGGATGGATCTACTGGTCATCGGCATCCGCTAACGTGGCGATCTCACAGAATGAGCAGTACCAATTCGAGGCGGTGAGCCTGAGTGTCCCGAGTGCTGATGGGAACTGGGTCAGGGTAATAGACGATATCGGCCTGCCCAACGGCAAGAACTCCACTATGCCGGTGGATCTCACGGACAAGTTTCTTAGCGACGACTACCGGGTGCGGCTGACCACCAATATGGTTGTCTATTGGGACGAAGTGTTCTATGGCGTCAATGAATCTCCGGCGCCGGTGCTTCAGCATGAAGCGACGCTTGTTTCAGCCGACTTGCATTATCGCGGTTTTTCGGCTATGAGGAAAGATTCGTTGGGGATGGAGTTCTTCGACTATGCGCGTGCGGACAGATTCGGTCCCTGGCGTCAACATGATGGTCGTTATACTCGCTATGGTCCCGTGATGGAGCTTCTCGGTGAGATCGACGATCGGTATGTCATCTACGGTCCCGGCGAGGAGATAGCGCTTGAGTTTGATGCCCCCGAACTGCTCGACATACCGGACGGCTGGACGAGAGATTTCTTTTTGTACGCATTCGGCTGGATAAAGGACGGTGATCCCAATACGGCTCACTCCGAGACAGTGGGACCGCTTCCGTTTATCGGCATGTCGGGATATCCCTACCCACCGGCTGAGCAGCCGCGGGCCGATGAGATCGCGCGCGATCTGACTGAGTGGTTGACACGCGACGAGACTCAGACGATCGAACCACTGCGCGAGTGATTATTAGTCCGCAGAGTTCTGTTTGTTCCGGTACAGGAACCGAGGCTTGATGATCGCCACCAGGGACGGCAACAAGGTTACGCTTACCAGGAAACTGACCGTCATGCCGATCCCGATCAGCAATCCGAACCGCACCAGGGTGCGAAACTCGGAGATGCACAACATCAGGAAACCCAGGGCGACGACGAAGGCGGTGAAAAACAGAGCGCGGCCGGTGAAGGTCAGGGTGCGACGATAAGCCCGAGCTGGATCGTCGGCGTTCTTTTGCAGTTCGATGCGGAGTCTGTCCAAGAGGTGAATCGGGAAGTTGACGCCCGCCCCGATGGCGATGCTGGCGAACATCGAAGTGCCGACCCCCAGCGGAATGTCCCACCACCCCATGATGGCGTAGTTGATCAGCACCGCGACACCGACGGTGAACGTGCAAAGCAGCCCGGCGATCAGCGAACGAAACATCAGACCGGTCAACAAGAGCACGCAGGCGACGGAGAAGATGACACTCTTGATATGCGTGAAGCGCACGATTTGCAGCCAGTGGTAGTCGAGGTTGGCCCGTCCGGCCAGTTTCGCCTCGATGGCGCCGGCGGTGAAATGTTCATCGAGGTACGCCTGCAGGCTGTTCACCACATCGCGCTGATGGATGTATTCGCTGGATGTCATGCGAACGATCAGGTTGGCGGTGCGGTAGTCGGGGCTGATCACCTGATGCAACATCCTCGACATCGGCGACGATTCGTCACCCAGCACATCGAAGTAAAACCGGCTATCCTCGGGATCTTCGGGGATGGCATAAAAGTCCGGGTCTTCGCCGTTCAGCTTTTGGTGCGCCCGTTTGACCCAACCCGACGGCGAATGCGTCCCGCCGACGTGCGGTAATGCTTCCGTGTACGCCTCCAGTGCCTCGATGCTTCGCAGCGCCTCGGGCGTCAGCAGGGCGCCTTCCTCGTCGGCCGTGAGCACGATGTTCAACATGCCGGTGCCGTCGAAGCGAGCGTTGATCGCCCGAGTCGATTGGACGATAGGATGGTCATCCTTGAAAGCCATCAGCCGTGAATCATTCACGACCAGATCGAGCGCGGCCAGAACGGCCACGACGATAACAATGCCACCGACTGCCAGAACGAGGCCTCGTCGCCGGTAGGCCAGGGATCCGATAGCGCCCGTGGCGCGCCCCAGCCGATCAGCGCCGCTGCTGCCGTTACTCGTGGAGGGCAAGCGCTTGAAAGCGCTGCTGGTCTTCAGCGGCAGGATCGCCAGGCCGGCCGGGATGACTGTGTAGGAATAGATCAGGGCGCCGGCCACGCCGATGCAGGTGAACAGACCGAAGTAACGTATCGGCGGCATGACGCCGGTAACGTAAAGCGCCAGAAAGCCGCCGATGTCAGTCAGTGATGTAATCAGCACCGGGTACCAGAGGGCCAGGCAGGCTTGAACGATCAACTCCCGACGATCACGCCCGTTGGATCGGAGTTGTTCTTCATAGTATTGTCCAACAATGTGCAGCGAGTCGGCCACCCCGAGCGCCATGATGATGACAAAAATCCCGTTGGTGACAATGTAAACCGGAACGTCGAAGACCGACATCAGTCCCAATGCTGCCGCCGTACCGCCGCCGATGACGCACAGCGGCAACACGGTGCCGCGGAGTGTGCGGTAGGCCAGTATAATCAGCAACGCCATCACCACCGGGCAGACGAAGTTCATCCTGAGCGCATCGTCGGACACCGCCGTGCCCATGTGGGCGCGCACGGCCGCCTCACCGGTGACGAGCAATTGCTCATCACTCTTGGGAAAGCCGTTCAACAACTCCCTCAGTCGATGATAGAGTTGCTCGGCGTGTTGATCGTCGCGAACCTCGATCAGAATAGCCGCCGCCGATCCGTCGGAAGTGATCAGGGTACCGTCATACAGTTCGTAGCTGAGAATATTGTCCCTCAAAGAGTCCAGACCTTGACGATCCTGCGGGATGTCGCGCAGCAACAAGTTGAAGCCCGGCTCGCCTAATTCGTCAAAGAATATCCCTGACTCGGTCGCCAGACTTATCACATCGGCCGAGTCCACCTCGGGCATCTGCTGTATCGCTTCGGTTAGGTCCCTTATGAGCTTGATGCTTTGCGGCGTGAAGACTCCGTGCTCGGCCTCGCGGATGACGCCGACCATGAGCGGTTCGACCAGATCGAATTGTTCGTCAACCTCGTGCTTCAATAGCAGCGCCGGGTGATCGGCCGGGATGAACGCATCGGGGTGGGTCTCGCGGGTGAGACCGAACATATAAAGCCCCAATACCAGTGCAACCATCGCCATCACCGCCAGCACGGGATAGGGATGGGATGTTACGAACTCGAAGTATCGTCGCATACTGTTCACCAATGTGTAGGACGAATCAGGGCTCGCCTTGCCGGCCAGAAAGTGGGATCCAGTTTGAGGGCTCCTTCCAATGCTCTCTTAGAATCCTTACTCTTGCCGAGTAATCGCCTGTAACAATAGGCCATCCTGAAGCTGGCGCGAGCAAATCCGGGACGATAAGAATCAATGCCTGATACAAGGTGCGGATAGGACCAGCAGGGCCGGTAGATCAGACATGGCTCGGAGTCCAGGTACTGCTTGAGTTGTTCGACCTCCTCATCGGGAGTCGCACCGTAATACGTCCCACGAACCCCCGACAGGTACTTCATCTCCGCACAACCATCTGCAATTGATCTAAAGACCGCTTCCAAGCTGTCACCAAGACCGTGGTTGGGGGTGCTAATCTGCGTCTCCGCCGCATATAGTAGGGCGTCTTTATCCAAAGGGTCATTTGCCAAAACCCTATTCAGAGTCTCGAACGCCTCGTCCATGTGATTCTGATTGATATGGAACCACGCCAGATTCAGCAGTGCCTCCCGGTCACCTGTCGCGGCGGCGGCCACCAACACCGACTCGGCATGTGTGAATGACTCATTCCGCGCATAGAATCCGGCCAGACGCAACTGCGCTGTGATGTTGGTCGAGTCAGCGGCAACGGCCTTGAGAAACGCCCTCTCGGCGGCAGCGGTGTCTCCTTCTTTTCGTTCGTGAATGTAGGCCGCGGCGAGATACCCGCGAACGGAATCCGCCTGCATGATGAAGTCGGCATGTTCCCAGGCCGTTTCGGTACTTCCTCCCGCTACGCCGGGAGCGCGGACATGGTACTCGATCAGTCCCTCGCGAGCATCAAGACTGTTTGGCGCGAGTTCGACGGCGCGCTTGAACGCTCCCTTGCATTTGCGGGCGTTGAGCAATCTAGTCACGAAGAAACCGCTCTCGGTTTTCTCGCTGTAGGCTATCCCCATCCAGAGTTGACAAACCGACGCCTCAGGTTCAAGCTTGGTTGCCTCTTTCGCGAAATCGACGGCGGCATCGAAATCATCGCGCGCGTATGCGCGCTTGCAAGAATCTATCAGTGCTTGCGCCTCCGGACTCAATGACTGAAGGTCCTCGGCGACGAGGCTCTGAGAACAGAACAGCATCAGTCCAAGAAGAACAAAACACGTAACCGCTCTTCGCGCCGCTTTCCCTCTCGACACTGGGTGCGTCCGACGTTTCGTCATTTCACCAACTCCGTATTTGGGAAGAAACTGACCCAGGCGAACCAATATACTGAGGTAATCGGCACCGGTGTCAGATCGTCCCCTTCATCGGACAGAATTCGTCCGGTCCAGGCATTGAAAGATGCCCCCCCGTCGACAAACGTGAGTGTATCGCCGACCAGCTTCAATTCCGACAACCGCTGCCGGTCAACCGGCAGCTCGAATGCAGCCACGCTGCGGCCGGCGGAATCACCGGTGACGATTATGGGCAATGCGAACTGTTCGAGTACTACCAGCCTCCTGTCTGCTAAATGGTCTTTCGCCACGGCCACCTGTCGTCCCCCCATGCGCAAGCCGTAGACGATGTCCTTTCCTCTCAGCCGCTGGAAGTTGTCGACCCGGCCGAACATGCTCAGCGCCGATGTGTCGGCCGCATACCAGTCGTAGGGTGAACTGTCAGGTCCGGGTTGTGGTTTGCTGAGCAGCTTTCCGTCAGGGTGGCTTATGCAAAACTCGGCAAAGGTTGTCATCGCTGCCGGATAGAGCGTCAATAAACTGCCTTCCATCTCACCGGCGATACATTTACCCGTCACCTGCGACCAGAGCGACCCGGTTTCAATGTCCTGCAACACCGACGCCTCGCGCCAGAGATGACCGGAAGCTTGAAAGTGTAGGGTCATGGTATCTACGGTCGCGGCATATACTATGCCGGTGTTGGCCAGCCATCACCAGGTCGCGGTGATCGACCGGCCGTTGATGTAATCGTTCACAACAATATGTTCTTCGAGGTGCCACAGGCTGTAGGCGTGAGTATCGGGACCGTCGCCAACAACGATCAACGGTTCGTCAGGGTGGTATAGTTTCTGCGCTTCCAGAACACTAATGAAGTGCGGCTCTAAGATAGCCGGGATTTCGTCGGGTTCGAACACCGTGTACATGATGTGACCGCGCACCTCGGTCTGCGCCATGTCCTGCCATTGGGCGGCCGTCGACGCCGACAGCAGGCACAGCACCATCAGCCACCACCCAATTCGCGTCAACTTAGGTGCCACAGACTCCTCACGGTATTCTTCACGCCCTTGGCAGCCGACGACACAATTCTACTTCGCCCAGGTAATCGAAAAATCAGTGTCGATAGGTTTTTCCAAGGCGCGTGCCTTTTTCATCCACTCTTCAAGCTCAATGTTGTCGTCGAAGGAAAGCCTCTTACGCAGTTGGGCGCTGTGCGGAAACAGTTCGACGCCCTGACGCCACATATCGCGGGCCTCATCGTGCCGGTAGTCTTTGACCAGAGCATCACCCAATCCAATGTAGGTGAACTCGAAGTAGCGCAGCGGTTGGGCAAGTCCCATACTGTTCTGAATCTCCAATGCTCTCTCGAAATCGACGATCGACTTCTTGGCGTGCCTCATGGCGCGCGGCCAGTGCAGGTGATTCATGGCGCGCGCGTACCAGGCCGACCAGTTGGAGGAATCGGCCTCGATCACCTTGGTCAGCTGCAACATCGACTTGTTGGACAGTTTTCCCTGACTGACCATCCCCATCTTCGCCCAGGGCATCTTGTCGATATAGGCGACCGACAAAGCCATCTTCAACTCCGACGACTCCGGATGTTTCTCGACCATGGCCTCACAAAACTCGATACATCGCAAGTACTCCTCCCACGGGATACAAATGATGCGATAGGCGTTGCTGTACTGCTCGGTCTTCGGATCCAGGTCGATAGCCGTCTCCAGATGCTCTAGAGCCTCCTCCCGTCGGTCCTGCCACGAAAGGAGGATCCCGAGGCGGTGATGCACACGGGCATCATCCGGATACTCCGCCAGAAGATCCACCAATTCCTGAATGGCCAGGTCCTCCTTGCTCACTTTAGTTTTGACCTGCGCCTGAACGACCGTCGCCGCGATCAAGGCAAGCGTCACCAGTGAGATCACTACTCTCCACATTGCACGGTGTTGGTTTTGCACGAAGCTACCTCCTATATCATGAAGGACACAATCTGTCTATGTCTGTCGTCTTGTCAATCAAGGGCCGACCGCCCATCTCAACCATCAGCCGGCTCCACCACTGATATGATCTTTTTGACACCCGGGTTTTCTATCACCTGGGTCGTTCCGCCGGGCCATCGAATCTCGATTTTGTCCACCGACTCTTTGTCGCCGAGGCCGAAGTGCACTCTGCGCATCCGCTGGTTGCAGTAACCGTTCCCGGCCGCAATCTGCCTGACCTGGAACAGATCGCCAGCGTACAGTTTGATAAAAGCGCCGATGGCGTCTCGGTTACTCTTGGTGCCGGTCAACTCCAGTTGCAGCCAGTTTTGCCGATTGCCGACCTCGTTTCGGTACATGACTGGTTTGGTATTCTGGGTGGTGAGAAACATGTCGATGTCACCATCGTTGTCGAAGTCGGCCAATGTGATCCCGCGGCCGTCCAGGCGGCAGTCAACCCCCGCCTCCTCCGCGATCTCGACGAAGCCATCGAAACCGTCATTGCGGAAAAGCCGGTTCGGTTCGTAGCCCGAACAACTCTTGTTTGCCATCAGCGGCCACGTATTGGCATCTTCCGGGTCGCCGAAAATGTCGGTCGCGAACATGGCCAGGTCGAACCACCAACTCTCCTCACCCGCCGATACGAAACCGTTGGCGTTATAGATGTCCAGATCACCGTCGTTGTCGTAGTCGACGAATTTGAGGCCCCAACTCCATCCGCCGTGCCAAATACCCGTCTCCACGCCGACGTCGGCAAAAGTGCCGTCACCGAGGTTTTCGTACAGGCAATTCCCCTCTTTCAAATATTCGTCCGTAGTGATGTTGGCTACGATGATGTCGAGGTAGCCGTCGTTATTGTAGTCGCCGAATTCGGCATTCATTCCCTTGCGCGTGTCGATGCCGATGGCTTGCTCGGAGACATCCACAAAACCCTCTTCCCCCATGTACTTGTAGATTCTGTCGCGCCCGAAATCGTTGGCCGAGTAAATCTCCATACTGCCGTCGTTGTCGATATCACCGCAGCCGACATCGAGCGTCCATCCGGAGTCGGCGATGTTGAGTTCATAGGCCACGTCGGTGAAGGTCCCATCACCGTTGTTGTGATAGAGAACGTTGGGACCGCCGTTCTGCGCTTCTTCGTAGTGATCGTGCATCATACGCACGTCTTCGAGATCCCAGAGGTCGACGTAGGGGAAGTAATTGCCGATGTACAAGTCCAGATAACTGTCGCTATCGTAATCAATCCAGATGACACCGTTGGCGTTGCCGCAGTCACCGGTCCCGCTGGCTTCGGTCACATCGGCGAAGGTTCCGTCGCCGTTATTGTGAAACAACCGGTTGCAGCCCCACTTGATGATGTAGAGATCGCGGTGACCGTCGTTGTCGTAGTCGCCGAACACGCAGCCCATCGACACGCCGTGGTCCTCATTGACCCGCGCCACGCCAGCTTCTTCGCCAACCTCGGAAAAAGTGAAGTCGCCGTCATTGCGGTAAAGGTAGCCCGGATAACCCAGCTTGGAGTTGGTGACATACATGTCGACATCGCCGTCGTTGTCATAGTCGCAGGCGGCTGACGCCGCCCCGATACAGGCCATCCACGGCATGATGTGATCCAGCTTGTGATCCAGCACCGGCTTGTGATGAGTGTGGGTTATCCCGGCCTGCTCGGTCACGTCCGTGAACGCTCGCTCTGTCGCCTCCTCAGCCGTCGCCAAGCCCACCATGAGCAGTAACAATGCCGGCAGCACTAACCACCATATCCCATGCTCGCCCTGATCAAGCCTGTCTGTAATCATGGCTATACTCTTCTCCTATGTCCTTCAGTTTACGCCTGCAATGCAGAATGCGCCGCCAGGCCATGAGTCCTGATTACACATCGTTATTATACGTCACTGACCCGGGGGCCAGACTACCGATGTCTTGTGCACACATAATTGATACAACTTAATCATCTTTCCAGCGATTGTCAAGTAGATGAGTATATCGATCTTCGTACGAATCGCCTCACAATTAATGTTACCGAAGATGGATAAATGAGAGGTGTCAAATGATACGTTGCCTCATAATTGACGTTACCGAAAGGAGACGCGATTTTGGGCGGAGATTCCAAACGAGAATTCCGGGACGCGATACAGCCACGCTATTTAGAAGCCTCCAGAGAAGAGAAGGGGTTTATTTTCAGGGAGTTCTGTGCTGTCTGTAAGTACCATCGTAAATACGCTATTCGGTTCTTGAATCAGCGCAAAAGGGGACCGACAAAACGACCGGGCCGAAAACCGGTCTATCACTCGGCCGAGTTTCTGGGGGCTCTCATGCGAATCTGGCTGGCTACCGATCAGATGTGCTCAAAGAAACTGGTGGCGGCCATACCACTCTGGCTGCCGTTTTACGAGGGCACCTACGGGAAACTGTCGGTGAGGACAACAAATCAACTATTGTCAGTCAGCGCCGCAACTATTGACCGCCTCCTGGCTAAGACACGCGCCAAGACTCGCCTCAAAGGTCGCTCCGCCACCAAGCCAGGCAGCTTGCTTAGAAACCAGATCCCCATCCGTACTCACAACTGGGATATCTCGCAGCCCGGATTCATGGAGGCCGACACCGCAGCTAACCGGTACCCCACCAAGAACAAACAGGCTGGTGGGTTCTTCAGCATGAAACTCAAGCATTACGACAACGACGGTCGCGCCCAGTTTGTGACCTTTTGGGCCGGGTGGCCCACCCGCCGCACGGCACGTAAGAAGAAGGCCGCTCGCCGACTTGAAAACGCGCGAGCGGAAAAATCCAACCCGCGCGTCTCATAACGGAATAGCGGAGATCATTTCGGTGGAGTCTTCGAAGAACCTCCACGCAATGTAAGAAAAAACCTACGCCATAACCTCTTCGACAGTCTCCATGTTCTCCATGCTGTTATCCAACTCTATGGCGATTTTGCAGATATCCAAAAAGATCAGTAGTCGCTCTTTCATCTTGGCCACACCTTTGATATAGTCGGCAGCGCCGCTGGTGATGATTTTCGGCGCTGGCTCAATAGTCGAACTGGGGATCCTCAGAACCTCTTCGACAGCGTCGACAATCATACCGACGACATTGCTGTTG
>SDBU01000958.1_pt1 | contig 42162 bp, 39 predicted proteins | sample 2277071 | NCBI WGS metagenome assembly SDBU01 (sample SAMN10397929, study PRJNA504765) | marine sediment metagenome | isolation source: marine sediment core GS08_GC12, 126 cmbsf | place: Arctic Ocean: Gakkel Ridge, Loki's castle | collected 2008
CATGGTTAACACCTCCTGGTCGGAGATGCTAACCGACTCCCCAAGGTGACATTCTTCCTTCAACGTTATGGTGACATTTTACCTTCAAGCCAACAAGGGGCTTGACATTTACGGTTACTTTTTATATGATTTAATAAATAATCTCTTGGTTACATATTAGATGATTTAAATCGGGGTATTGACTATTTGAACCAAATAGGCTAGACTTAAATCCATAATCCTCATATATATTTTTCTCTCCGGCTTATAAGTTTTTCTGCTGTGTGGCTATGATAGCTAACGATGTCAAAGGAGCAAAGAGAATGGCTGTTACTTATGATGAGCTTCGTCGACAGTTGAAAGAGGAACGGGAGCGTCTAAACAAGGAATTAGAGCAGTTGAGAGTTAGCGCCCCTTCTCTGGGAGAGATGAGGGAAGGCAGCCCATTTGGTAAGAAGGAGGAGGGGGCAACTGAAACTTTCGAGCTGGAGAAGAGGATGGCTCTGGAGAAACGCACCAGAGGACTTCTCAGTGAGGTAGAGCATGCCTTGCAGAAGTTTGAGCAAGGCACCTATGGTCAATGCGATCTCTGCGGTCAGCCTATAGATATAGCGCGGCTTGAGGTTCTCCCTCAAGTAGCCTTGTGCCTAAGTTGCAAGGCACGTCAAGCAAAAAATGCAAGGGTCAAATTCCCTACAAGGTAGTTGGCAGAGGCAAGTTTTTTTTCCTCTTGCTGCCATATTGGTGATAGCAGCAGACCAGCTTACTAAGCTTTGGGTTAGGGAGAACCTTTCTCTAGGGCAATCGCTTCCCGAGGAAGGGGCTGTACGGCTGACCTATGTAGCTAACCAGGGTGTTGCTTTTGGGATTGCGGTCTACCAGATACTGCCTCTGATTTTCTCTATCCTGCTGATAGTTGCTGCCCTTTTCCTCTATCGTCGATATCCCTTCAACACCAGATTGGCAGGGATAGCCTTGGGTTTGCTCGTTGGTGGCTGCGTAGGCAACTTTGTGGATCGGCTTCGCCTAGGCTATGTAGTTGACTTTATTGACCTTAATCTTTGGGGTAGCTTCCACTGGCCAGCCTTCAACATTGCCGATGCTGCTATAGTTATAGGGGCTATCCTTCTTGTCTATTTGATGTTACATGTGAAGAAATCAACCCATAACTAATGGAAATAGCCCAAACCGTCAGGCTTATAGTAAACAAAGCAAACCCCCGCCTCGATAAGTATATCTGCGAAGAATGCCACCAAATCTCCCGCTCCTACGCCCAGAAACTGATCAAGGAGGGTTATGTCAAAGTAGGTGGTTATGCAGCCAAGGCGAGTTTGAAGCTCAAGGTGGGGGATGAAATCACCATTAATTTTCCCCCTCCCGCTCCCTCCACCCTTATTCCTGAAGTTATACCTCTGGATATTGTTTACGAAGATAGCAACCTGCTAATTATTGATAAACCCCCTGGGCTCACAGTGCACCCCGCCCCAGGACACCCCAGCCACACCCTGGTAAATGCTCTCCTTGCCCACTGTCCTGAGCTAGCGGCAATTGATAGCTCAGTGCGTCCTGGCATAGTCCATCGCCTAGACAAGGATACCTCTGGACTGATGATGGTGGCTAAAAACAAGGCAGCTCAGCTAAATCTCGTGGCTCAACTCAAAAGTGGTGGTATATCGAAGCGATATATGGTGCTGGTTCGGGGACATATCTTTCCAGAATCAGGGGTTATTGAAGCCCCCATAGGTCGCCACCCCAGGAACCGTAAGCGAATGGCAGTAGTTCCCCAAGGCAGGGAAGCACGCACCCACTATCGGGTATTAAGATATGTGGATGATTACACCCTGGTGGAGGCTACCCTGGTAACAGGTCGCACCCACCAGATTCGAGTTCACTTCTCTTGGATGGGATACCCCGTAGTTGGGGACACAGTCTATGGGGTAAAGTCATTATTCCTGGGGAGGCAATTCGTTCACGCCTATTTGCTTGGGCTCAGGCTACCCAGCTCAGGGCGGTGGGTTGAATTCAAGTCTGAGCTACCGCCAGACCTAAAACAAGCCCTGGAGAGGCTGTCTAGGACTCACTGATGTAGCAGTATATTTTCTCTACTACCCGTTGCACAGGGGTCTGCTATGTGGTGACCTTGTTTAGCGCACTCTGAACAACGGCCATACCTATCGTGCCAAGGAAAAAGCACCAGCAGAAAGCCGCAGCAGTACCCATTCCTCCCCTAGTCACTGTCTCGACACCCTGGGAGAATTTCCACATCCAATACCAGTTTACGATGGGGACGATAGCCAGCAAGGCGATTGGTATGGCAGCACCTCTGGTGTTCATTTCATCCGTGGTCTGGAAGTCCCACCACAAAGCGTAGATACCAAATGTCACGTATGGCAAAAAGAAGACCAAAAAAGGATTGCGTTTTTTCATAATTAGTATCACCTCCTTTCTAGCAAATTTGTGTATTATTATACATATCCCCCAGAATTTGTCAAGCCCCGGCTTGCTTACCATTTCTTAATGACCTTGCCTTCCTTATCTTTCATAATCCCCGCAACTGCAAATATAAAGTCGATCAGGGTCCAAATCCCGAAACCACCTAAGGTAAGAAGCATCGCGATTCCCGTTCCAATCTTGCCAAGATAGAATCGGTGAACGCCGAGATGTCCGACAAACCATGCAAGCAAAGTGACAACGAGTCTTGATTTTGGCGAAATGTCCCTTTCCTCTGCTTTTGCCAGCCGTATACCGCATTTAACACATATTTCAGTTAGCGCAGTTGTCGGGGCACCACACCCATTACAGAAGTTGGCGCCGGCGAGAGACTTAGCTCCACAACCACGGCAGATTTCTGGGGTGCCTGTCAGTCCCTTACCACAGTTTCGGCAAAACATTGCTGCTCTCCTCCTTTCTAGCAAAGATTGCTTGCTATTATACATATCCCCCTGAATTTGTCCAGCCTTGACCCCTCCTTGCCCATTACCCAGCCTATCGGCTAGCCCCAGCTCTTGTGCCATGACCTGTAAACTGTAGCCTTCCTTTCTGATGCGCAGGTCGAAGTAGAGGAGGGTTGCCCCAATGAGACTGATGGGCATGAAAATTATCCCCACGAGACCTCCGGCAAAGTTGCCGATGATGGAGCCAGCTATTCCACCAGCGACAGATGCTAAGATTGACCCTATGAGACTCAGCACTATCAAGATCCCCAGTACCCGCCACCACGCGCCTTTAACCAAAAAGGAGCTGCGGGATAGCGATTTTCTGGCACCACAACCCTCTAGCACTATAGCCTGCACAATAAAGGCCCAGGTGACGTTAAAGTAGATGGCAGCAGGGTAACCTATTATTGTTATGCCCATGGCAAATATGGCTAGTCCTGCCAGAAAGGCTGCTCCCACCAGAGAGCCCAGCCTACGCAGGGCAAATTGATAGGTCCGACCAATTGCTACCGTATTCCCGAGGTAATGTCCCGCTACTGCATAGGCAACTGCGGCTGCCATGAGCAAACCAGCTAGAACAGATACAACCACCATCACCGCGGTTAGAAGGAGTAAGACTGTAAGTTCGCCGGTTCCCTCCAGTTGCTTCCCTTCAATAAGAAGGCTGACCAAATCAGATAAGAAGGCTGACAGGTACCAAATATAGAGTGTACCAACGACAGCTATGGGGATTCCTGCTACTGCGATGATACCGATGAAACGCAGAAAGTTTCTCCGGTAGACCGTGAACAGCTCGTCTACAATCCCGCCCAGGTCCCTCTCTTTGAAATCGCCCGTTGCCGATGCCATGATTATCCGGTTTTAACTACATAGGTGCCAGCGATTTTATCGTGGAGCCCCTGCTTTCTGCCGTCCCAGGCAATCATAAGGAAGCCAATGCACAGTATGATCCAAGACACTATATAGCCGATGTAGCGTAGAATGGCTCTGCCGAAGCCAATAGGGCTTCCATCCTGGCTTCCATTTCAAACTTCCTTTACTCCAAAATCAGGTTTTGCGCTCAGCTTATAGACGACTGTGTGGATATTCACAGCCTTTGCCGTTTCCAATTGCATCCTTTCTAGCAAATTTGCGTATAATTATACATAACCCCCTGAATTTGTCAAGCTACAGCTTTGTCCACCCTTGACCCTTCCCCTCCTCTCGACCTATAATGGCAAAAGGATGATTGATGAGATTGAAGGGCTCAGAGCAAAAGCCATTGCTGAACTCGATAGCATAAATGACCTGGAGGGAGTGGAGGCATGGCGGATTCGCTATTTGGGTAAGAAGGGTGCCCTGACCCAAATACTGCGACAACTGGGAACACTGGAATTGGAACAAAGGCGTTGGGCGGGGGCTGCGGCAAATGAGGTCAAGGCAGTTTTGGAGTCCAGCCTGGAACAAAAAGTTAAATCCCTCAGGGAAGCAGCTATAGCTGCCTCCCTGGAGCGAGAAAGGGTCGATGTTACTCTGCCTGGTTATCCCCTCTCTGTAGGTCGTCTCCATCCCACCACCCAGATACTTCGAGAAATCTGCGATATCTTCGCCTCTATGGGATTTCAGGTAGTAGAAGGTCCGGAGGTGGAGTGGGATTACTATAACTTTGAAGCCTTGAATATACCCAAAGACCATCCTGCCCGTGATATGTGGGCTACTTTATGGATAGCAGGGCAAGAAAACATGCTATTACGCACCCATACCTCCCCGATGCAGATAAGGGTAATGGAGAAGATGCCCCCTCCAGTAAGGGTGGTGATACCGGGGAAGGTCTATCGCTATGAGGCTACCGACGCTACTCACGAGTCTATGTTCTATCAGGTCGAAGGGCTGGCTGTGGACAAAAATATCACCTTTGCAGACCTTAAAGGGACGCTATTTGAGTTCGTTCGCCGCCTCTTTGGGGAAAAGAGGAAAGCACGCTTCCGCTGCGATTATTTCCCCTTCGTTGAGCCTGGAGTGGAAATAGCTATCGATTGCCTGATATGTGAGGGGGCTGGCTGTCGCTTATGTGGCAATACTGGCTGGCTTGAGATACTTGGTGCCGGTATGGTGCACCCTGAAGTTCTGAGGCGGGTGAACTATGACCCTGAGGTCTATACTGGATTTGCTTTTGGTATGGGTGTAGAGCGCATCCCTATGCTTAGATACGGAATCGATGATATTCGCCTCTTCTACGGCAACGACTTGCGCTTTTTGAGGCAATTCTAAATGAAGTTATCACTTAACTGGCTTCGAGACTATGTACCTATTACCTTGCCCCTCAAACAGCTTGCAGATAGGCTAACCATGGCTGGGCTTGAGGTCAAGGGTATAGAGGCTATTGGCAGCGGCTGGGAGAATATAGTGGTCGGTCAAGTAATCGAGCTTGAACCTCACCCTAGTGCTGACCATCTCAAGCTAGCCACCATCGACCTTAGCAGTGAACAACTTAGAGTAGTTTGCGGTGCTACCAATATTAAAGTAGGAGATAAGGTTCCCTTCGCTCGAATAGGAGCAAAACTAATCGATGGTCACACCGGGCAATGGTTCCAACTCAGCTCAGCCAAGATTCGTGGTATCGTTTCTCAAGGTATGGCTTGCTCTGAAAAGGAACTGGGAATCTCTGATAAGCATGAGGGGGTGATGGTTCTACCTCAGGAGGCGCCAGTGGGCGTTCCCCTATCTGATTACCTTGGCGATGCGATACTCGAATTGGATGTTACCCCAAACCGCCCTGATTGCCTGTCTGTAATTGGGATAGCCAGGGAGATAGCAGCACTAACTGAGCAGGAAATGCATTTTCCTCAGCCTACCTATGAAGAGCTAGGGGATGATATACAGCAGAGGGTGGCTGTGGAGATTGCTGACCCTGACCTGTGTGGGCGATATTGTGCCAGCCTGGTAGATGGCATAAAGGTAGCTTCCTCTCCCCCCTGGCTACAGCAGAGGTTGATTGCCTGTGGTATGCGCCCTATAAACAATATTGTGGATGTAACTAATTATGTGATGCTGGAATATGGGCAGCCTCTTCATGCCTTCGACTTTCGTCAGCTCAGCGGAGGAAGGATTGTGGTGCGCCGTGGTAGAGATGGTGAAGCTATGACTAGCCTTGATGGGGTTGACCGCATCCTCAGCAGCAATATGCTGGTCATTGCCGATGAGCAAGTTCCTGTAGCCATTGCTGGGGTTATGGGCGGTGCAGATAGCGAGGTCATTGATAGCACTACCTCAGTTTTACTAGAGTCGGCGAACTTCAATGCGACAAGCATTCGGCGCACCTCCACCAACCTGAAGTTGCGCAGTGAGGCTTCCCTCCGCTTTGAAAGAAGGATAAGTCCTGAACTAACCCTCCCAGCACTTAGGCGTGCCACTCAACTGATATTGGAGCTAGCTGGAGGCAAGGCAGCAAAAAGCCTTATCGATGTTTATCCCGGGAAAGGAGAGCGGAAATCCATTTCTCTCTCCCTTTCCCAGGTCAAACGTGGGTTAGGTATGGAATTAAGCTTAGAGCAGGTAAAAGGGGTGCTGGCTTCACTCGGATTTGAATGCCAGCCTACAAGTGATTCGGAGCTAGAGGTCACTTCACCTTATTGGCGTACCGACATAACCCTGGCTGCTGACCTGGTAGAGGAGGTGGCTCGCATTATAGGTTATGATCAAATCCCAGCTACCTTGCTAGGCAGTCCTTTGCCCCACCAGCAGCCCGACCCATTCTTAGCCCTCAGGGAGAGGTTGGGGGACCTCCTAGTGGAGTGTGGATTCCAAGAGGTAATCAGCTACTCCCTGACCAGCGAAAGGCTTTCCAGAACAAGACCTTATCCACAGCCTCCTCTCCGCGTAGCTAATCCAATGACCAAAGAGCAGGAGTACCTCCGCACCAGTTTGCGACCTAACCTTCTCAATCTCCTTTCCTCTAACCAAAGACATGAATCTGAGGGCATCAGGCTTTTTGAGATGGGCAAGATATACTTACCCAGAGAAGGGGATTTGCCAGAGGAGAGGGAGATGCTTGTGGGGGTGCTGAGCGGACCTCGGGCGAAACAATCCTGGTTTGGGGGAGGGGGGAAGCTTGACTTCTTTGATGCCAAAGGGGCAGTGGAGACCCTGCTGCAAAGGTTGGGGATTGAGGCAGAGTTTGAATCAACCAAAGAGGAAAACCTTCATCCAGGCAGAGCAGCGATGGTGATTATCGAAGGAGAGGTGGTGGGGACTGTGGGTGAGCTACATCCCAAGGTGGCGGAGAGCCTTGAGCTACTTCCCTCACCTGTCTCCCTATTTGAGATAAAGGTAGGAAAATTGCTTTCTTATGCCGCAGAGAAGAAGTATCGTCCTCTACCCCGCTTCCCTAGCTCAGTGCGGGACATCGCCTTGGTAGTCGATGCCCGGGTCCCAGCTAAAAAGATTAGGAATATTATTCAAAGTTTTCCTCTGGTGAGCCAAGCCACCATATTTGACCTCTATACTGGGGGAAAGGTGCCGGTGGGCAAAAAATCCCTTGCCTTCAGGGTAGTGTACCAATCACCAACTCACACCTTGACTGATGAAGAGGTGGAGAGGGTGGAAAGGGATATATTAGCCAAACTTTCCCAGGAGGTTGGTGCTACCCTGCGTAGCTGAGGGGGCGTCAAAATTTCGCAGCCTGGCTAAAAGCCTTTTAAGTCTCACCCAAGGCTGGGAACGACACGGAGTTCGTTCCCTACAATTGTTAATCAACCTCCTTAATTCGTGAGTGCAAATTCTCTATTGTCATTCCCTCGAAAATAGGGTTTTTTCCGTTCGCCCTGAGCCTGTCGAAGGGTCGTTCATGGTTCGACAAGCTCACCACGAACGGCACCTGGCACATATTTTCATTATTCGTGGTGGGCAATCGCCCATGATAGATTGTTACGAAAATAGGTTTTCTTGCGTTCGCCCTGAGCCTGTCGAAGGGTCGTTCATGGTTCGACAAGCTCACCACGAACGGCATCTGGCACATATTTTCATCCTTCGTTGTGCCAATAGCAATTGGCATGATTGATTGCGAGTAGACCTGTCCTATGCGTTCTGGACTTTTACTCCCAAAGGAGGAGGAAAGGGCATCCTTTTGGCTGATAATTAGTCCTACTTTAGGTCTTGACAAAATTTTGTAGCTCGGTTAAAATTGGTAAAATCGAATAAAAGGCGAAAAAGGCAAACCCATCGAAAGGTGGGGGCGCAAAGCTACAAGTCCGAGGCTTAACAAGCTAGGATGGTTGGGTTGCCGCCTTGAAGATGAGTCTAATTGCTCTTCGGCGAAACCCAGCCGAAGAGCAATTTTTATATTTCGGAGGTGGTATGGTCGACAAGGCTCAAGCCGAACTGAGTGAGGCATTGGAAAGATTCAAAGCCGTCCAACAGGTAAGAATCCCCATTCTAACAGTCTTCCTGCTGCTAGCTATCGGCTTAAAGCTGGGGTTAAACATTTCCATCCCCAACATGATTTTCGTTGTGCTGGCTACTTTGCTTGTTAGCACCTTTGTCATTAGTTATCTTGTAAGGCGACAGAAACTCGCCGCCAGGGTGGACAAAATAAACTTTGGATATCTTTTTTTCGAGCTTTTGATGATAACTATCATAATCCATTATGTTGGCACGGTCGCCTGGATAGCCCCTATTTTTTATGCGTTCATCATTATGCATGCCAGTGCGACATTTTCCAGCAGAAGGGGGCTTGTGATCGCTTTAGGTGCTTGCGTCTGCTACATTTCCTTGACACTTTTGGACTATTTTGGGGCTATTCCCCACCATGAACTCTTTAGTTTAACCCCAGGGCTGCACCAAAATCCGACTTTTGTAGCTACAACACTGATAGTGGTGGCTGGCTTTTTGCTCTTCCTGGGGTATCAGAGTAGTATTTATGGACGCCTGCTTAAGCTGCAAAGCGAGGAGAAGTGGCAGTCAGAACGGATGAGGGCTAAAGCCGTGGACCTTCTGGCTCGTTCTGAGCAGAGATACCGGGCTATCTTTGAACACGCCGGAGATGCTGTTATGGTTTATGACAACAATGGTGTAGTGCAACTATGGAACAAACGAGCAGAGGAGATGTTTGGCTACAAGGCAGAGGAAGTTGTGGGACAGAAATGGCACCTACTGGTGCCAGAGGAGCTGCAAGGAGAGGTGGGGTGGTTATCAGACGAATTAAAGAAAAAAGGGTTCGTCAAGAACTATGTAACCGAGAGGGTAAGGAAAGACGGGACAAGGCTCACTGTAGAGTTAACCAGGGCAACCATCAAAGATGCCAAAGGAAAACCCGCAGGAGTTTCAGCTATAGTTAGAGACATAACAGAAAAACGGCAAATGGAACAGGACAGGGCTACAGTGGCAATGGAATTGGCTCGCTCCGAGGGGAGATATAAGGCTATCTTTGAACATGCCGGCGATGCCGTTGTGGTTTATGACAACAATGACATAGTGCAATTATGGAACAAACGTGCAGAGGAGATATTTGGCTACAAGGCGGAGGAGGTAATAGGCAAAAGGTGGTATGGAGGGGTGCCAAAAGAGTTACGCCAAGAGTCAAAGCAATTATCACACCAAGTGATGGAAAAAGGGGTCGTACAGGAGTATGAAACCGAAAGAATGAGGAAAGATGGAACAAGAGTCCCGGTAGAGGTGACAAGGGCTGCCCTTAGGGACAAGCAGGGAAACATTTTAGGGGTTTCAGCCATAGCTAGAGACCTTACAGACAGAAAGAGGCTGGAGCAGGAGAAAGAGCAAGCTCAGCAGCAATTATTAACCTCAGAGCGTCTGGCAGCTATTGGGGAGCTAGCCGCCACAGTGGGTCATGAGCTACGCAATCCCCTGGGCGTGCTCAGTAACGCTGCCTATTTCCTCAAGATGAAGCTAGAGGATGCTGATGAAAAGGTGAAGAGACACCTGGATATTATGGAACAGGAGGTTGCTAACTGTAACAACATCATAAACAACCTCCTTGACTTTGCCCGACCAAGGCAACCCACCCTCCAAGCCACTGATATAAACCCCATAGTTGAGAGAGCATTAACCAGGTCCAGGCTGTCAGGCAAGGTTAAGGTGGTCACCAGCCTGGGGGAAGGCTTACCCCGGATAATGGCTGATGCCGACCAGCTACAGGAAGTCTTTCTAAACCTGATCTCCAATGCTGTTGAAGCTATGCCTGATGGGGGAGAGCTGTCAATCCACACCACTCAAAGCGATAACCTTGCCAAAGTGGAATTCAAGGATACCGGGACTGGGATTGCCCCAGAGAATATGGACAAAATATTCCAGCCACTGTTCAGCACCAAGGCAAAGGGGACAGGCTTGGGAATGACGATAGTCAAGTCAATCGTGGAACGTCACCAGGGTAAAGTCGAGGTAAGTAGCCAGCCTGAGAATGGGACGATAATCAGTGTAATCTTACCTATAGGGGGTGAGTGATGAGCTGCACTAGCATCCTGGTTGTGGATGATGACATCGGCACCTGCCAGACCCTATTGGATATCCTTCAGGCTAAAGGCTACCAGGTTGATACTGCCAGGGATGGTTTCCAAGCTATCAGCAAAGTGAAGGAAAGACCCTTTGATGTTATCCTCCTTGATATAAAGATGCCTGGGATGAATGGGGTGGAGACCTATAAAGAGATTAAGAAAATCTACTTCGGAATAAAGGTAATCATGATTACTGCCTATGCAGTTGAAGACCTGATCAGGGAGGCTTATCAGGAGGGTGCATATGAGGTCATCCGCAAGCCTTTAGAGGTCGACAGCCTGATAGAGTCTATCCAAGCTGCTATGAGGAATTAGGGTGTTCAGTTGTCATTGTTGCGAAAGTGCAGAAAAGAATCGACACCCTCACCCTGACCCTCTCCCATCGAGGGAGAGGGGAATATATGCCCTCCCTCCCCTGGCGGGAGGGAGTTAGAGGGAGGGGGAAAGAGAGCAATGTGCCTACGCTTGCCTATTTTCGCAAGAACGGACATGACAAGCCCGTTCGTGGTGAGCTTGTCGAACCACGAGCAGGCCCTTCGACAAGCTCAGGGCGAACGGATCAAGGGGTATTTTCGTAACAATGACAGTTTGAGTTGCTAAACAATCTCAGAATATGAGGAATTAAAACGATGCCACAGAAAGCCAGACTTTTGATAGTTGATGACGATGTAGTGCTATGTGAAACATTTGCCGATATATTCTGGGAAAAGGGCTACGTGGTGGATATAGCCTATAACGGGAAGGAGGCAGAGAAGAAGTTTACCGACCAATTCTTTAATGTGATCCTGATGGATATAAAGCTACCTGATATAGATGGTATCCAGCTACTTCGAATATTGAAAAAAATGCATCCCGAAACAGAGGCTATCATGATTACAGGCTATGCCTCTCTTGATAGCTCGATAGCAGCTCTTCGTGAAGGGGCTTTTGCCTACCTTATAAAGCCATTAGGTATGGATGAGACAATCGCTATGGTGGAACAGGCTCTGGAGAAGCAACGACTGAAATTAGCCAAGAATGAGCAAGCGATCAAGGAAAGCCAGGGCAAGAAGTATTATAGGCTACTATCAATCACCGATGGCTTAACCGAGCTTTATAACCATCAGTATTTTCTGGAGCTGCTTACCAGAGAAATTGCTTTATCCAAGAGATACTCCCATCCCCTATCGCTACTAATGATAGACATCGACAACTTCAAGGAATATAATGATACCTACGGTCATCTCAGCGGTGATAGAGCCTTGAGAAATATAGCCAAAGGGCTGAAAATATCCTGCCGCACGGTTGATATTGTAGCTAGATATGGTGGCGAGGAGTTTGCTGTACTTATGCCCTACACCAACAAGCAGGAGGCAGCTACAGCAGCCGAGAGGCTGAGGCAAGTTATCGAGAAGGTTCAACCGGAACCTCTCACTGTTAGCATAGGTGTAGCTGCTTACCCATCAGATGCCCAAGACGAGGAGCAGCTTATAGCCAATGCCGACCAAGCCCTCTATAGGGCAAAGCTAACAAAGAACACGGTTTGCTCCTATTAGTGAGGGCATTTAAAAATGTAGTTGCCCAATTTATTGGGCTACCTTGCCTGATGAATCAGGCAACTACTACTCATTAGGCACAAAGAGGGGGGAATGCCACCTGATAAGCCACAAGGGAAACACGCCCCAAGCCAGGATGTAGATAAGATATACCTCAAAGTAGCCAAGGCACTAGCCATGGCTGCTGAGACAAGCGAGCCCTATAGCTATGGGCATTCGGAGAGGGTGGCTCGGCTGGCTACTCAGATCGCTACCCAGTTAGGTTGCCCTGATGAACTATTGAGGAAAGTAGAACTTGCTGGCATACTACATGATATAGGCAAGATAGCTATCAGGGATGAAATCCTGTTTAAGCCAGCACGCTTGACACCAGCAGAGTTCAACGAAATAAAGCGACACCCCAACGTGGCAGTGGAAATAATACGCCCTCTGGACTACTTCAACGATGTCTCTCCGCTTGTTGAGGCACATCACGAGTGGTATGATGGCACAGGCTATCCCAATAGGCTGAAAGGTGAGGGCATTCCTTTAGGGGCTCGCATCTTGGCTGTGGCTGATGCCTATGATGCTATGACCTCCCCCCGCCCCTACCGAAATCGCTTCAGCGAAGAAGAGGCGCTGCAACTTATCAGGGATGGGGCAGGAAAGCAGTGGGACCCAAAGGTGGTTGATGCCCTCCTGGAGGTCATAGAGCAAGAGTCAAAGATATTGCAGAGTTTAGTGGTTGAATCTTAGGGGATTTCATTCCATCAGAGATGTAGGGACTCCGCTAAGCAGATAAGTAGGGACAGACCTTCAGGTCTGTCCCTACAGGTTATTAATAAACGACCTGGGTAAACACAAATAGCGATTGAATTTTTCAGATATAGGGCAGGGGCTCTGTCCCCTGGCAAAATGGGCGGGTGGCAGAGCACCCGCCCTATAAAAGGGCAACAATCGCTGATTTAGGTGTAAACACATACCTTGCCTATCTTAGTTAGCTAGGTTATAATAATTGGGAGCCAAGACCAAGGGGTATAGGCATAGCCTGGCGGATATTTCTAAAGCTAAAACCTTTGGCTATAGCGATATAGTTTAGCAGAGGGTCTAAAGGAAATCATTGATAGGTGGAGGAATGGTTGAGCATGAAAGCGAGGATACGATTCACTCTACACGCCGAGGAGAAATTGTCACGCTTAACCAAGGTAGGAATTACCAGAGACAAAGTAGCAGCAACGGTCAGTAGCCCAGAAAGGGTCTTAGAAGGTTATTCGGGATGTAAAATAGCCCCAGGGGCTTTGACAGATGATCTAATAGTGAGAGTGGTATATAAGGAGACTGAAGAGGCGGTTTTGATTATCACAGTATATCCGGCTGAAAGGAGGAGATACAAATGAGGGTGAAGTATGACGGAGAAGGGGACACGCTTGATTTTCTAATAAAAGATGGGCAAATACATCATGCCTCTAAACAAGACTGGGTGATAATAAATTACGATGAACAGGGCGAGGTTATAGAAATCGAGATTCTTAATGCTAGCAAGTTTTTAGGAGAATTCTTGACGGGGATTATACAAGCTAAGCCCAAGGCAAGGTTTATTGAAATAGGTTAGGCAATAAAGATATACCTGTACCTATTGCCATCTACTGAAGCGGTGTCTATTGAATTAGGGGTTTAATTTTGCAAAAAGGAAATCGATGACCTCAATCGTTCTCGCTGGGGGGAAGGGATTACGGTTGGGGTGTGATAAAGCCTTGGAGCTAATTGGCAATCGCTCCTTGCTCCAGAGGGTTGTGGATCGTCTAGCATTGCTTGGTGGCGAGATTATAATAGCAGCGGCTCAAGAACAGGAACTCCCATCGCCTAGGGGTGCAACAAAGATTGTGGTCGACCTCTACCCAGATAAGGGTGCTCTGGGGGGTATCTACACTGGCTTAGCAGCTTCAAATTCCCACCATAGCCTGGTTGTTGCCTGTGATATGCCTTTGCTGAACCTTCCCTTGCTTCGCTATCTGCTCCAGCTTGCCCCTGATTTCGATGCCGTCGTTCTTAAGATTGGAGAGAATATAGAGCCCCTTCATGCCGTTTACTCCAAGAATTGCCTTATTCCTATCCAGCATCAGATAGAGCAAGGCGAACTCAGGGTAGGGAACCTTTTCTCTCAGGTAAGAGTCAGGTTTGTGGAGGAAGAGGAAATCAATAGGTTTGATCCAGAGCATTTAAGTTTCTTCAACATAAATACCGCAGCCGATCTGGAAAGGGCAACTACATTTCTATCGGACCCCTCCTATGCTTTTTAATCTCCTCAACCCCTCCTCCAGGGTCTCCTGCCAACTACTGCCAGGTTGCTTCATATCTAGGCGTAGCTGGGTTGCCCCCGTTTTGATTGGTTGAAAGCCCTCCAACTCCTTCGAGCGGATTTTGACCCCTTCCCTGAGCTTAATTACTATTTGGCGGTCTTCCCTGGAGATGGATTCTACCCCAGCTTGGCTTCCCAATGCTTTGAGCTTCACCATATAGAGCAGGTTCTCTACTGAAGATGGAAGTAATCCAAATCTATCTTTGAATTCTCCAGCCAGTTGCTCTACCTCCTCAGGTGACCTCACCCTTGCCAGCCGATTATAGAGGGCAAGCCTTGTGCTGAGGTCAGCTACATATCCTTGGGGGATATAGGCAGAAAGGGGTAAATCTATGGCGGGCGAGGGGAAACCTGAGGGGGTTATGGGCACCTCTTTTGGCTTCTCCTTAAGTTCCTCCACTGCTTCGGCTAATAGCTGACAGTAGAGGTCAAAGCCTATAGCGGCGATATGTCCGCTTTGCTCTGCCCCCAATAGGTTGCCAGCACCACGAATTTCCAAGTCCTTCATAGCGATGCGAAAACCGGCTCCTAGCTCTGTAGCCTCAAAGATAGTCTGAAGACGCTTTTCTGCCGCTGGGGTCAACCGTTTCCCTTTACCATAAAGGAAATAGGCATAGGCACGATTTGTGCCACGACCTACCCTGCCCCTGAGTTGATATAGCTGGGCTAGCCCCAGTTTGTCAGCCTCGTTGACTATAAGAGTATTCACATTGGGTATATCCAAGCCTGATTCAATGATAGTAGTGCATACCAAAACATCGACCTCGCCCTGAACAAAGTTGAGCATCGCCGTTTCCAGTTCCTTCTCAGGCATTTGCCCATGAGCGATGGCTATCTCCGCCTCTGGGATTAGCCCTCTCAGTCGATGGGCAACCTGGTAGATGCTCTGAACCCGATTGTGAATGAAAAACGCCTGACCATTTCGCTCAAGCTCGCGAATTATTGCCTCCCGAATCAATAGCTCATCGTATTCAGCTACATAGGTCTTGATAGGCAATCGCTCCTCGGGAGGGGTCTCCATAGTGCTCATATCTCGCACTCCTACTAGCGACATATGGAGAGTGCGAGGGATGGGGGTAGCTGAAAGAGTAAGCACATCCACCTCCTTCCTCACCTGCTTGAGGCGCTCCTTATGAGCTACGCCAAAGCGCTGTTCCTCATCAATAATCACCAGCCCCAGGTCTTTAAAGCTCACATCCTTTTGCAGCAAGCGATGGGTGCCAATGCAGATGTCTATAGTGCCATCGGCTAATCCCTCAATAATAGGCTGCTGCTCCTTTTCAGAGCGAAACCTGCTCAGCATCTCTACCTTTACAGGGAAAGCCCCTAGCCTTTGGTTGAAGGTAGTAAAATGTTGCTGGGCAAGCACTGTGGTAGGCACCAAGATGGCTACCTGCTTCCCATCCAGCACTGCCTTGAAAGCTGCCCTTAGGGCAACCTCGGTCTTGCCATAGCCTACATCACCGCAAACCAGGCGATCCATAGGCTTTGAGCGTTCCATATCTTCTTTAACCTGCCCTACTGCCTCCACCTGGTCAGGGGTTTCTACATAAGGGAAGGAAATCTCCAGCTCTTGCTGCCACAGGGTGTCAGAGGAGAAGGCAAAGCCTGGGGCGATCTCCCTGGCTGCATATAGATTGAGCAGTCCCTTAGCTATCTCCCTAGCCGACTCCTTGACCCTCTGTTTGGTTCGTGCCCACTCTTGGCTCCCCAGGCGGCTGAGGGAAGGTAACTCTCCTCTGGAACCGATGTAACGGGTGACATGGTCTGCCTGGTCGGTGGGAACATAAAGCCTGTCACCGGCGGCATATTCCAATACCAGGTATTCTCGCTCCACCTGGTCAACGAACATCTTAACCATTCCCGAAAAGCGGGCAATACCATGGTCAATATGCACTGCATAATCCCCTGGAGATAATTCAGAAAGGTAGTCCCCTCGAGAGATAGGGCGTTTCTTTATCATCCTCTGCTGCTTTGTGAAGCCAAATAGCTCAACATCTGTTAGTAAGACCACCTCTGCGACTTTCCAACCCCCAGCCAGCGACCCCTGAACTAGAGTCAAAGTGCCAGGGGGAGGAAGTTGCTCTATACAAGAGAGGGGAGAGACAAAAATATCTTGTTCTCGGAGAAGTTCGCTGAGCCTATGAGCTTGATGGGAGACGATGACCAGGCAATATCCCTCCTGGAGCATCAGCTTTGCTTGCTCAAGAAATAATGGCAACCTCCCTCCATAGCTTGGAGCAGAAGAAAAATCGAGACCTAAACCATCCGAGGTAGACCACTTCCTCAGTGACAGGCGTGATTCCACTGAGGTCAGATTTGCCTCAAGCTCCAGCCAGGTGAGGTAAGGCAAGGGGGAGTCCTCCTGTAGCTTGCCTTTCTCAATCTGGTCCCATTGCAATTCACTTGCCTGGGTATCCAGCTCCTCGACTGCTGCCTCAATATCAGAGGGCTCGTCTAGAATTAACAAGGTGCTCTTGGGTAGATACTCAAAAATAGTCCCTTGGCTACACAAAGCCTCTCGGGCAGGAACAATGTTTGCTGACCACACTGGCTTTAAGGAGCGCTGGCTATGAGGGTCAAAGCCACGGATGCTCTCTATCTCATTACCGAAGAACTCCAGTCTCAGAGGCAATTCGCTACTTGGGGGATAGATGTCAAGAATGCCACCACGCCGGCTCACCTTTCCAGGTACCTCTACTGCGTTTTCTACTTCATAGCCCATCTCCCCCCATCTAGCTAGTAACTCCAGGGGATTGATGCGCATCCCCGGGGTCAAAGTATGGCAGGAGGAGACGAATCCAGTATAGGGGATGGTTTTTCGAGTCACTGCTGCAGCAGAGGCGATAATTAAGGGAGGTTCAGATTCGGGTTTTTGCCTAGTTTCATTTAGTCTGGATAATACCTGTAATCTTTGTTGCTCAATGAAAGGGTCGGATGGGAGGGGTTCATAGGGTAAAGCATCGGGCTCTGGGAAGAGCAAGATTGGGGTATCGTTTGGACACCAGCACTGAAGCTGTTCATAGATTTTCTTCGCTCTCTCAGGATAGGCAGCGACCACCATAAGTGGCAAGCGTAGCTCTTGGTGCAATGCTGCTATTAAATAGGGCTTAGCAGCATCAAGCAGGGTCACCCTGTGCTCATTCCGCTTGCCCAGTTCCTCAACCAGGCAGCGATAGGCTGGCATTTTAGCGATAATAAAGATTAGACCAGATAAGTCCATTTTTTGATTCCAATGGCTTAGCGCAGGCGAGTGACAGCGATAAAGACCCCAAGCGCCAATGCCAAAAGGTTATAGAGAAGGTCATAGCCGAAGGAAATAGAGAAAATGAGTATACCTTCAGAGAGGCGGATATTACTTACAAGATAGCCCAGAACTACACTAACACCAGCAACAACCTGCAAGCCTAAACCTCGCTTGCGTCCTACAGAAAGGCTAACCACCTCCCCTATAGCATAGCCTACTCCGGCTGCCAGCAGGAAGGGGAAATAGAAGGGTAAGATTTCTCGCAGCAATCCCCAAGCGATACCAAGGACAATAGCCAGCCCAAACCCTACTCCCACAGCTTTAAGGTAATGGGGAAAGGCAACCTCATAGGTGGGCAACCGCTTTAGCTTGGCGCACTCACGGCAACGAACCCCTACAGGGGTCTGCACCATACAAAGAGGACAAATAGGCTTGTCACATTTCGCGCATCTTAAATTAGTCTCTACTTTAGGATGAGTAGCACATCTCATTGCTTTATCGAGTTAAAGCACCACGCTGCTCTGCAATCTTAAGAAGCTGTTCCACACACTCATAGGGAACCTCAACCCCACCTACCGGGGTCTCGGTCTTATCATCTAATCCGTGGTAATCACTTCCACCAGAGGCGATGAGATTGTATTTATGAGCCAGGGAGGCAAGGTATTTCCTCAACTTAGGATTATAGCCATCATAATACGCCTCTATGCCCACTAGCCCTGCCTTCTGTAGCTCTGGGATAAGTTCCTCAAGATTACCGATGCCGGCTGGGTGTGCCAACACTGGTAAGCCACCTGCCTTCACCAGCAGTTCCACTGACTGCTGGGGTGTCATTTTTTCTCTTTCCACGTAGGCAGGTCCATTACGACCAATATACTTAAGGAAGGCTTCTTTGGTGGAAAGGACATACCCTTGCTCAAGCATAGCTTGAGCGATATGAGGTCGTCCTATTGAACCACTCCCAGCTATTTGCTGAACGCGCTCCCACTCGATATGAATGCCCATACCATCTAATTTGGCAACCATCCTTTGAGCACGCCTCCGCCTCGAATTACGAAGCCTCTCTAAAGTCCCCACAAATTCAGGGTCGTGGTAATCCACAAAGTAACCCAGGATGTGAACCTCTTCGTGAGGAATATCTGTGCTCATCTCTACCCCAGGGATGACCCTAAGGTGTGGGAAACTCTGCGCTTCCTGCAAAGCAGGGACGACCCCTTCTACAGAATCATGGTCGGTGATAGCAATAACTTCGAGCCCAGACCTTGCTGCAAGGCGGACAATTTCTTGTGGAGTAAGGCGTCCATCTGAAGCTGTGCTATGAATGTGGAGGTCTGCCCTCATAGCTTAGTCCACTTCTCGGTCGATGCGGGTAATGCTTGTTGCCATGCCAGTGCTTTGGTCTATCTCTACTAATACTGAATTGAAAATGGTGCTCCCCTCCCCTACAGATAGTCGATGAGGCATCTGAGTAAGAAACCTACGGATTACCGCTTTGGTATCATTCCCAATAATAGAGTTGGCAGGACCAACCATGCCTATATCGGTGATGAAAGCTGTTCCCTGGGGTAAGATGCGTGCATCGATAGTTCCTATATGGGTATGGGTGCCTAGAACAGCGCTAACCCTTCCATCAAGGTAGCGTCCCATAGCATTCTTCTCTGAGGTTGCCTCGGCATGGAAGTCAACAATAATGAACGGCAGCTTACCCCCAATTTCCGCTAAAAGCTGGTCCATAGCCCTAAATGGGCAATCAGCATCACCCATAAAAACGCGCCCTGCCAGGTTGACTACCCCGACTTGCCCCTTTACCAAGTAGCCCCGACCAGGGGCATAAGGGGAATAGTTTAGGGGGCGTAAGACAGGTAGCTCAGTATCGAGATGGGGAATGATGTCCTTTTGCGCCCAGATATGATTGCCTGAGGTCAGAACATCAACCCCTGATTGGAGAAGCTCTTCAGCGGTGGCAAGGGTCAAGCCCTTGCCACCAGCAGCATTCTCAGCATTGGCGATAACAAGTTCAAGCTGAAATTCTTGCCGCAAGCCTGGCAGCAAGCTTCTTACTGCTCTTCTGCCAGGCTTGCCAACTACATCACCAATCACCAGTATCCGCAATGGTTCTCCCGGTTTACTTTGCGTAGTCTACCGCCCGCGTCTCTCGGATAACTGTAACCTTTATCTGACCTGGATAGCTCAGAGTTTCTTCTACTTTCTTGGCGATGTCTCGGACGAGCTTCATCGCCCCAAGATCATCGATCTGTTCCGGTTTGACCATAATGCGGATTTCCCTGCCTGCTTGAATAGCGTAGGACTTTTCCACCCCAGGGAAGCTATTGGCTATGCTTTCTAAATTCTCCAAGCGCTTAAGGTAGTGCTCCAATGACTCTCGTCTTGCTCCAGGTCTTGCTCCGCTTATGGCATCAGCAGTAGCAACAATGAAACCCTCTACTGTAGTAATCTCTACATCATCCTCATGGTGTGAGGCAATAGCCTTGACTACCTCTGGAGATTTCTCCCATTGCTTGACAATATCGGCACCAATTATAGCATGCGGTCCTTCTATCTCGAAATCCACCGCTTTGCCAATATCGTGGAGCAACCCCGCCTTCTTGGCGATGTCTACCTTAGCCCTCAACTCAGCAGCTATCATGCCAGCAAGGAGAGCAACCTCAATGCTGTGCATTAATACATTCTGCCCATAGCTGAAACGATATTTGAGCCTCCCCAACAGCTTGATTATTTCAGGATGCAACCCCGGCATCCCCACCTTGTTTGCTGCTTGTTCCCCTTCACTTCGGATGGTGGCTTCTACCTCACCTCTCACCTTCTGCACCACCTCTTCGATACGAGCAGGGTGAATTCGTCCATCGAGGATGAGCTTATTTAAGGCATTACGAGCAATTTCACGACGAACCGGGTCGAAGCAAGAGAGTATTACTGTTTCAGGTGTATCGTCAATAATTAGCTCAACGCCAGTAGCATGCTCCAGGGCTCTAATATTTCTCCCCTCACGCCCAATGAGGCGCCCTTTCATCTCATCGCTAGGGAGGGGAACCACTGAAACAGTTGTCTCTGCCACTACCTCGGTAGCACAGCGCTGAATAGCCAAAGCCAAAATGCGTTGTGCCCTCTCATTACTCTCAGCCTTTACCTGAGTTTCCATCACTCGGATTCGCCTCGCCGCTTCATCTCGAATGTCTGCCTCTACCCTCTGGAGTAGAAGTTCCCTTGCCTCGGCAGAGGACATGCCTGCAATCAGCTCCAATTGCTGATGCTGCCTGTGCTTCAGCTCTTCTACCCGGGCTCGAACCCTGTCCGCTTCTTTCTCCTTAGCAGAGATATTAGCCTCGCGGTGCTCAAGGGCTTCGCTCTTGCGTTCTAGGCTCTCCTCCCTTTGGGCGACCCGCTTTTCCAGCCGTTGTAGCTCAGAATGGCGTTCCCGATAACTGGCCTCAGCCTCTGTCTTTATATTGAACGCCTGCTCCCTCGCCTCAAGGAGAATCCTTTTTTGCTCATCATTAGCCTGCTCGGAGATTCTTCGAGCTTCCTGCTCTGCTAAGCGAAGCCTTCGGCTGGCTATCACTTGCCTGGCAAAGAATGCAATAACACCCCCGAAGATAAAGCAACCCAAGCCAGTAAACAACAATATTAAACTGGAAGACACACTCACCTCTCTTTCTGTCTGAAGCTTCCCAGGTTGGGGGTAGACCATATATGATAAACCCTTTCGACTTTCACTGTCAAGGCAAATATTCTTCCCCCCAATCAACGATTAACTTCAACTTGCAAACCACTGGGCTATAAAGTATTATATATTTGCTATCTTGGGGCTGGAAATCTAATCATACCGAAGGAGGTGAGAGATGCCCAATATCTATTTTCTTGATGTGACTAATCGTGACACGGTGCAAGCATCCCGAATCAACCTCTCCAAGTTACAGAAAACCATGGTAAACATTTACCTGAGTGAAATGGGGATACATCAGTCAGAGTTCGCTTTCCCTTATGTTAAAAGCGAGCAAAACTATGTCAAGGCTAACCTTGAACTTAAGGAAGTAGGAGCTATGGGGTCCCTGATCCTAGAGGGCTGGTGCAGGGCGATTGTTCCTGATGTAACTAAGGCTATGGACACTGGGGTGAAGGACTTGAACATCTCTATATCTACCTCAGACCAAATGATCCTACATAAATTTAGGGGGAAACTGAATCGGGAGGGAGTGATTCAGGAGATGGTGGCAGCGGCAACTTATGCCAGGGAAAGAGGGGTGAGAACCCTGGGAGTAAATGCTGAAGATGCTTCTCGAACTGACCTCGGCTATCTTATTGAATTCGCTCAAGCAGCTAAGGAGGCTGGAGCAGACCGCTTAAGATACTGTGATACCTTGGGCTATGATACACCAGCAACCATCTACCAGAGGGTGAGAACTTTGGCAGAACAGGTAGAAATCCCCATTGAATTACACTGCCATAATGACCTGGGTATGGCAGTAGCTAACTCGGTTGCTGGAGCACAGGGAGCATTAGATGGAGGGGTAGATGCCTATATCAATACCTCAATTAACGGGATAGGAGAGAGAGCCGGGCAGGCAGATCTACTGAGTTGCATTCTGGCTCTGAAATTTTCCCGTGGGATGGAGGATTATCATATAAGCGACCCCCTTAATCTCAGGGTCTCAGCCAAATTGGCTAATTATGTTTCCTACGCCTTTGGCGTTCCCATACCCATTAATCAGCCAGGAGTAGGGGCAAATGCCTTCGCTCACGAAGCTGGCATTCATGCTGACGGGGCTCTTAAGGATCGCAGGAATTATGAGCTTTATGACTACGAACTCTTGGGCTTAGACCTTGAAGCAACTCCACCTAGAGGGAGGGTCATTACCACCGGTGAATATGGGGGCTTAGCTGGTTTTAAGCATGTATATGATAACCTAGGCATCACCTTCTCTGATGATAAGCTGGCAGAGCAGATACTGGATCTGGTCCGCTACGCCAGCGCCCATAATCAACTCCCCTTTACCGATGATGAACTTCGCTTTATTGCTACCTATCCCCAGCAGGTAGGGAAAATCCTTACTGTCACCCCTTTGCGGTGAGCTAAGGGGTGACAGTTTCCTGTTTGCCTTTGAGGAGTCGAGAATGGCAAATGAAGGATTAAAGATTACATTGGAGCCTATCGGAGAGGTTAGAAACGATATCAAGCAGCCAATGGGGGGAGTCCGAAGCCAAAGCCCCCGACTGGATACTAAAACACTTGGATATAAAAACACTCTCCAAGATAGAAAGGTGACCACTCAGGAGATACTGCTGGATATCTATCACCGCCTTTTCTCTCACTACGGACCTCAGCATTGGTGGCCAGCCGATAACCCTTTTGAGGTAATAATAGGAGCCATCCTTACCCAGTCAGCAGCATGGAGCAATGTGGAAAAGGCTATAACTAACTTGAAGGTCAAAGGGGCGATCTCACCAGCAGCCCTGCGCCAACTTTCTATACAGGAACTTGCTCAACTGGTTCACCCATCGGGCTACTATAATGCCAAGGCATTGAAAATCAAGTCTTTCGTTCACTGGCTAGAACAGCACTATAATGACAGCCTGGATAAGCTATTTGCCCTAGACATCCCTCTTCTACGACAAGAACTCCTCTCCATTCACGGTATTGGAGAGGAAACGGCAGATTCCATAATCCTCTACGCTGCCCGAAAGCCTATATTCGTGGTCGATGCTTATACCTGCCGCATTGTGCAGCGCCTTGGTCTGGCACCGGTTACTGGTTACTCTGTGATTCAGAGGCTTTTTATGAAGCACCTCCCTCACAATGAACAACTATTTAATGAGTATCACGCCCTTTTTGTTCGCCATGGTAAGGAGGTATGCAAGAAAGTGCCACTTTGTGAACGGTGCTGCCTGAACCACCTCTGTGGCTTTACTAGCCGCTAATTTGACCAATCCACCTAGTGCAATATCGTCTCTATCTACATCTCTGGCAAATGCTAAGGGGTGATTAGATATGATGAGGGCGCAACTTCAATCTGCCAAGATTCTGAGCATCAACCATATCTTTATACCTCCTTATGCCTGACTAGATAGTTTGAACTCTATTAACACTCTTTGGGCAAGTGCATCCGAAATTTTATGGTCGAAGATGCGGTTGAGAAAGGCTTGGAAAAGCTCCGCTTTTAGCTGCCGCAAATATCTCTCATAATTATTCACTGCCTTAGCTACTGCTTTGGTATCTTTTGGAATTTTTATAACGAAACTATCTGGTTTTTGAGCGTAGATAAGATACTTTGCTTCCTCTACGGTTTTTGCTTGATAAGTGAAGCCTGAATCTGTGATAACCTCTTGCGTTCCTAAGAAATACATCCCCAGCTTTAAAGGCTCACCTGGAACTGATACCTCTGCAAAATCCTTTGCCTTGAGAGACAGGTCAAGGAACTCCTCAGGGAATTTCCTAACTCCATAGGGTAAGACCTCCTCTGTAACCTGTTTTTTGAGCTTCTCTATATCCCTTTGGGTCTTGACCTGCTTAACCCCTTTCCTCATATTAGCCAGCTCAATGCGCTCTCGGACAAGCTGGGTTAAGCCGTCATAGATTGGCTTGAGGTATTGCTTGGGGTCTAATCCCAAAGTCTTGAGCACAAGCCTATCCAACCTCTGGCGGTCTTTCATCTTCACTTCCTCAAAGATTGGCTTGATAGGACGCTTGCAAAGGTTATCGAAGGCTTGAACGGCATCGTCTTTGACCTTTCCCTTAAATAGCTGTGGATTTGGAACGAGCATATACTCTTGCGCTTCTTCGACCGTGGTATCTAAAGCCCCCTCGCCAAGATTGACCCTACCACAAAGCTCAATAATCAAGGAGCAGAGAGAGGAATTTAGCACTGTTGCTAAAAGTTTTGCTTCAGCCCCATCTTTCTCTAAGAGCTGATATACACGCTGGTCGGCGTGTAACCGCTCTTTGCTATATCTTTGCAGAAACCTCACATCATAGGATTTAGTCCAGAGGATTTTTGTCAACTGAGGGGTGGGCAAAGCATACCAGTATTTTCTGTTGACTACTGTTGGATGTTCACACCAAAGAGTCCCGCCGCTATCCCTTTGCTGCTCGCCCCACTCGATATACCTCAAAGCCCTCATCTTGCCTTCTCTCAAAAGCTCCTCTTTGCTTTTGTGACACAGGAAAACCTTTAGCTCCAATTTACTTAGGTCAATTAGAATACCACCAGACTCTTTGGGGGATTTTATCACCGGAGCTAAAAACTCGTTCTCTATGCCCCAGTGCCTTATCCTATCCTTGCTGAGGTAGAAAAACTCATTGACCCCTGTGGTGTAGCCTCGCCTTATATCTGCAACCTCTTTTAAGGGCACTAATTTATCCTTGCACTTATCTAAAATCTCAAAATAGACCTCGGGTGCTCTAAGGTATTTGCCCCACTTTGAGGTCTTGCCCTCCTTTTCTAATTCAGCTAACAACTCCTCTTGCTTTACTACTCTTATCCTGAAGTCTTTATCCTCATAGGTTTTAAGCCCTTTTAGCGTATTTACAATCCTCTCATCTTGTAACTTATAATGCTCTTTTCCTACACCCTCTATTCTATAAACCAGAGCATCAATCCCAAACCACCTCTCCATTGCCTCTAGCTTCATATCCCAGGGGATAAGCTCTGAGAGTTTCCTTTTCACCTTGACGAATTTGACTAAGTGGTCATCCCTTTCCTCTTTGCTGGAGCAGCGTTCCACAATGGTTACTATGGTGTTAATAGCAGAGCCTTCAAACCAGGGCTCACATCTTGATTCAAGTATGGCGATGAGCTTGAAGTTATTGAGCAAAAACCTTTGAAGCTCATAACCATAGCCAACATCAAGCCAGGCATTAGAGGTTACAAATCCCATCCTGCCACCCTCTCGGATAAAGCGACCAGTATGGAAAAAGAGATAGGCATATATATCAGCCTGCCCGGAAAGGGGAATCACAAAAGCATCAGGATAATCAATAAGCCACTCCTCTGCTAAAGTTTTTTCCAAGAAATCTTTGTAGCCAGGCTCTTGCCTATTGATAAGCTCCTGCCTGATATAAGGGAAATTGCCCACAGCAGCGTCAAAGATAGGGATTTCCTCCTCAATTAAGGTGAACTGGGAATTAAGGCTTGCTTTTGGTGGAGGGAATTGGAATGTTTGCCCGACCTTTATCTCGAAGAAATCCTTGGGCAGAATTCGGGGAAAGTTAGCATAATCGGATAGGTCTTGCCTGAATAGGTTAATGGTGGCAAGCTCGGCAGGGAAAAGGGCAATATCCACCCCCCAAAGTTGAGATAAGAGTTTCCTGTGTTCCCTTTGTCCATATATCTTCATTCTGTCATAGGCACGGGTGAGAAAAGTCCCCGTGCCACAAGTTGGGTCGAGAATATGGTCATCCCTTGTTCTTATGCAAAAGGCATTGATGAAATCGACCAAATCTTCACGGGTGAAGTATTGCCCCAGTCGGTGGCGCTCTTCAGGGGGGATAAGCTTTTCAAACACCGCTCCAAGCACCTCTTGGGGTATATTGGAGAAGTTAAAGCGGTTCAAATCCTGAATAAGCTTGGCAAGCTCTTCAATTGCCAAATCTGGGAAGCTGATACTATCAGTGAAGTCTTCTTCAAAGACAGCCTGCCAGTCTATCTGCCTTGCTTCTTGAAAGAACTCCCTCAGTCTTTGATTAGCAACAGCAGGATTAAGCCCTGAGATGTTCATTTGGGGGAGGTCGCTTCGGTAGCGTCTCAGCGTTTGATAAAAGATGATTCGAGCGATTAAGCGATAGGCTATTTGTCGAGATACGGTTTCATAAAAACGGGGGTCTGCATAGTTGGCAATGCCTTGCTTTACCGCCCAGCCGAAGAGACCATGCCTAAATTGAGAATCACTACCAACCTTACCCACCAATGATTGTTGTATAGGAGAAGATAAAGCCTCGACCGCCTCATTTAATCTGCCGACAAAGAATGTGGCATCGACTTCGACCATGTATAGATGCTTATCACGATAGAGTGTTGCAAGGTTATTTAATATATCTCTCGCTCTCTCCTTTAGCAATATCCTTTTAGATTCAACCCACAGGTCATCGGGGTTGGTTATCGGATAGAGGGCAGAATAGGGGTAATATCTATCCTCAGCAGTTACCTTTGAGCCTTGATGCGGTGTCCTCCAGATTACTGCATCCCGCATATTCCAAGTGATAAAGTAGTCGGCGTTCATCGCCCTTGCTTTTTCAGCAGCATTTTCCAACAGTTTGGCATCATCTATCGCAGTAGCGGGAGTTTTAAGTTCCCAGCCACAAAAGCCTTGCTGTGCCGCCCTATTAAGCCAAACTTGAATATCGGGGAAGCGTGTCTCTCCCTCGGCAATCCTTATAGAGGGGTCAGATGAGGCAACCTCAAAGGGATAAGCCCCTATCCCAATAAACTCATTCAGCCAAGATACGACTTGGCTTCTAAATTCGTTTTCAGTGGTTTTAACGTTAGACATATTAAACTATCCAGAAGTTTCGCATTGAAACGCTTAATCAGCTCTATACCTTTAAGCAGGTCTGGGCACTTTCTCCTTTTATATTGTATCACAAGGCTAAAAGTCTTTTCCTCTTCACTAATAAGTATATGCTTTCAGGTATTACCAGCTCACCAGCAACCAAATGAAGATTCCGAGGAGGACAGCGAATATAATAGTCTCGATTATGATTAAGATAATTAGCGTCCTCAAGGGGCGATTGAGGAGCCAATCTATGTATGCCTTGGCTCTATGGAGAAAGCTACCCATCAGGTCTCACCTAGGTTTGCCTGGTCAACACTCAATCAGGGACACTGCTGAAATTTTTAAAATATAAAAGTCCTCATTTGGCTATGAGGCGCGTGGGACTCGAACCCACAACCTGCTGATTAAGAGTCAGCTGCTCTTCCTGTTGAGCTAGCGCCCCTGAGCTTGGGAAGATGTTATCACCGTCCAAAGTGGAAGTCAAGATTGACAGGATAGGCTATTGCCATAAAATAAGGGGGGGGTTGAACAGGTGTTCAAGGTAGGTTGTTGTGGTTTCCCTAAGGGGATGAAGCGGTATTTCTCCCAGTTTAAACTGGTGGAGATACAGCAGACATTTTATAAGCCACCAAAGCTTGAGACTGCCTTGAAGTGGCGGGAGGAGGCTGGGGATGATTTTGAATTCTGCCTCAAGGCATGGCAGCTTATAACCCACCCCCCTTCCAGCCCAACCTACCGCAAGGCGGGCATAACAATCCCTTGGGAAAATAAGGAATGTTATGGCTGGTTTAAGCCTACAAGGGAGGTGATGGAGGCATGGCATAGGACCGAGGAGATTGCCAGGGCGCTGAAGGCAAAGATAATCGTATTTCAATGTCCTCCCAGCTTTAGGGAGAGTCAGGAGAGCATAGATAATATGACCAAATTCTTCCAAGCCATAGGGAAGGAGTTTCTCTTTGCCTGGGAACCACGTGGTGGGTGGAGTGATGCCCAGATCGAAGCCTTATGTAAAGAGCTAGATTTAATTCACTGTGTTGATCCCCTGGAAAGGGAACCTCTTTATGGCGAGGTGAGGTATTTTCGGCTGCATGGGGGTCCGGGCTATGCCCATAGCTATTCCGAGGAGGAACTGAAGCAAATTAAACAGAAAGGGGAAGGGGAGAGCTATTTCTTGTTTAATAATATTACTATGTATGATGACGCACTGAGATTTCTGAATCTTCTGGGGGATGCCTGAATCTATGAGCAGCATTTTTGGGATAGTTCTGCTAGGGATGGGAGACCCTCTCTGGCACCTATCTTGCCAATACAAAAGCGAGCCGTAATATCACCCAGGGAGCCACATTGTTGCAGGTCTTTACCTTTTAGGAATCCGTAGAGAAATCCTGCTGCAAAGGCGTCTCCAGCGCCGGTAGTATCTATAACTTTCTCTGTCCCTGTTCTTGACTCGACTAGGTATTCTCCTTCGCTATGTAGGATGTAACATGCTTGCTCGCTGCCTTTGCTCCCCCCAAGGGTGACAACTATGATTTGGCAGCCTTGCTCTACCATTTTTTTTGCTCCGATAGCAAGGTCTTCCCCTGTTAGTTGGTTTAATTCGCTATGATTTAGGAATAGGATATGGGTTCTTCGAAGCAGAGGGGCAAGCTGATGTCTACCCTTGGCAGCGTAAATCGCCCCTGGGGCAAAACTAACCTTGACCGATGGGTTTAGGTTGGTTAGAAGTTGGAGTTGAAGTTCAAATTGCTGCTGGTGGGCAAAAGAGGAGAGATGTAGTATCTTTGCTTGGCTTACATAATCCGAATCTATATCCTCTGCGCTTAACAAGTTGTTGGCTCCAGGTAGAACATAAAGGGAGCGTTGACCTTGCTTATCACTGAGGCAAAACACCGAGCCTGAAGTAGCCCCCTTTTTAATCTTGATTTGGCTTGTATCTACACCTACGCTCTGGAGGTCTTCAACCGAAGTTCTCCCCGCTTCATCATCGCCAACAACACCGATAAAGCCAGTCCTTATCCCTAGCTTTGCCAAGCCATAGATTGTGTTAGCTGCTGAGCCTCCTGGAAACGAGTTGAACTCCTCCACCACAGCCTCCCCATTGATGAGGATACGCTCCACCCGATATAGCTGGTCAATATTCACCGCCCCCACCCCCACAACCTCGATAGCAGGCGCAATGTTCAAAGTTCCTCCCATGTTTCTCTATCGATTTTCGCCTGTTTAAGAATTCTGGAAAGCAAATCTTTCCTCTTTACGGGTCCAAAGCGAGGCATCAAACAGCTTCTTTAATCTTTAATTCGATTCCGTCAACAACTGGCAGTGGTAAATTGCGGGATATTCTAAAGAGAATCCATTCTTCCAAAACCTCCTCCAATTCATTGCGACATGCTTCAAGATCGTCAGCGTTGGCATAGACACCTTCAAACCCCGGAATCTCTCCATAAAATGTGTTGTCATCAGGAAGAATTTCATATCTTGCCTTTTTCATTGCTGAGTGTATATATTTTATTAACATCTTACCTCCCCATCTAAATGCCTTTCACCCAATAGTGGATTTTTAAATTATAGGGCAGAGGCGACAAATGGTCAAAAATAGTTAAAACAAGCAAGCTTGACAATTTGTGGGGGGGCGTATAATAATGGCACTGAAGTTAACCAAGAAAGGAGGTAAGAACTTATGAAAAAGGCGTTTATTATTCCCATGATTATTGCCTTGCTGGTGGCTACTATGGCTGGTGGCGTTGCTTGTGCGGAAAAGGAATTTACTTTATCTGAGATAACCTTTTGTTCTAAGGAGCCAGCAGGTGAGGGAGACTATGAGGTGCAGCCAAATGCTACATATGAGGTTGGAGATACCATTTGGATGTATCTAGAGGTGAGTGGGTTCGAGAATGAGAAGCTGGATGGTGAGTATGAATTTTATGTAAATCTGGCGCTAACAGTACTTGATGCAAATGACAACATTATGGATTATTGGGCAACTTTTGATGAGGCTCACGAAACTGATTCAGAAGTGACAGACTTAATATGGTGGTCCCTTGGTATTTATGGAACCGAGGTCTACGACCCCGGGAAATACACGATAAGCATTGATGCTAAAGACAAGATCTCAGGGGAAACTAAGAATGTCAAGGGAGATTTCTCCCTTGAATGATGAACTTTAGCGGGGTAGCTTGGAGCATCTGCTCCAAGCTCTTGGGGCGAGAGCAGATGCTCTCGTTTATCCCGAAAATAGCCTCAGCCCAGCTTGGCTGCCTCTTCCCTGACCAGACGACGGATGCGGCGATGGATTTCAATCACAGGGTTGAGGTCTTCAATACCAATTAGCCAATGGAAGTAGCCTCGGTCTCCTATGCCTCCTTCCCTTTCCTTCCTTTTCACCACCTGCTCTACAGCCTCCCCACCTCCTTCCCTTTCCTTTCCCTTCACCACCTGCTCTACAGCTTCCTTGCCCCCTTCCTCCCAAGCCTCTAGGGCGATAGCTAGGTCGCTCAGGTGGGTGGAGGCTAAGCCCAGGGTGGAGTGGGGGAGGGCATATTCATTAGCATTGAAAGCTACTGCCAGCCCTCCTGCCTGTTTGACCACTTGTAGCATCTTAAAATCGGTGATGCTATCCCCCACAACTATAAAGTTAGATAGGGGTTGATTATAATCTCTAGCCAACCTCTTCAGCGCTTCTACCTTTCTTCCTCCCCCCATAGGTTTTATCTCCATCATTGTCTTGCCTAATTTGGTAAGGGGCAAATCAACCCAGAAGAAATGGTCTAAGTAAGATTTCATAGTTGCCTCATCTGGAAAGGATAGGATTTCTCTCTCCGCCTGCTCTACCTTGATGAAGTCCTCTTTACCCAGTGTTTGAGCATAGCTATCTAAGGGGAAAAGGGTGCAGGCAACATTTTCCCGGGCGATGCCCAACCTTTGGGCGATGGTGAGGGCATACTGCTCATAGCTGGTGCTGATGCAGAATACTCTCCAACGCCGAAAATGAAGACCGAAAATAAGCTCGCTGGCACCATCCACCAGCTTTGCCCTCTGGGCTAGCCTTCTGACATCGGTTTCACTTATGCCGTGACAGAGGAGAAAAGGAACGATAAGAGCCAGGGTATCGCCTGGCTCATAATCTTTCCTCCCTTCCAAGGTGAGCAGGTCGTCATAGCGGCTGATAACCTCGAACACCTGAGCACCGTGGGGGAAGAGCTTCATCAACTCATAAGCATTGTCTTGTGGCGATAATGGTCCCTCTAGGTCAAAACAGATGAAGTGGCTCATAATCGGCTGCCCCTTTGCACAACTTCGTCTATTTCTTGCGTCAAGTTATAGCCCTCGATAGGTTTCCCCTTGGCATCAACTACCCTCCCTTGCTCTATCCTAACCCTCCCTTCGCTGAAGGCTTTGAGAGTAGCAATGATTAGAGGGAATTCCCTGGCTAGTCCATATTGTCGAATAAACTTAAATAGGGGATTATTTTCACCCTGTTTTTTGCTCTCTTCTAAGGGATGTCTCTCTATATCTTTCCAATACCTATCAAACCTTGAGCCTCTGATAGGAAAGGTACAGTAGGTTACAGGTGGACCTTTATCCAGCTCTGGGGTTACCAGGTGCATCATCACTCCTGTCTCTTCTGCTTTGCTTTCTATAAGTTTCCATATCACCTTTTGCCAGGTTCCAGTGGGTCCGTGTGGGGCGGCGGGGTGGAGATTTATCATTTTGTATCTTTGGCACATCTCATCGCTGACGATGAGCATATAGCCAGCAAGCACGCAAAGGTCAGGGGCAAAACCCTCTAGTTTCCGCATCACCTCCCTATCATACTCCAGCCGCCATGCTGAAGCGGGCTCACTCCCCCTTTCAAGCCTAAATTTGCGGGAGGAGAAGCAGATAAGGGGGATGTAGTAGCTTCTCACCTGCTCAAAGAAGAGGTCGCTGTCTTTGGTTTCACCTGGCTCTCGGTTGCTGAAGACGAAAGAGAACTCTGCCTTTATTTCGCCTTGCCTTATGCTATCTTGCACCGTGATTAACAGGTCACGGGCGGCTTTGTCTCTCCCTGTAGAGAACCAACCGATTTGATACATCACTTCAAAAGATTCTTCCGAAACCTTGTCAAGGTGCTAGGAATATGAACCAAGGGGCAGCTCATGCGACCGAAGATTTTGCCTTGTGCCAGGGCAAGGCGGAATTCCTCTTTCCCATTGAATTCTGGCATCTCTACATAGGCGTGTCCAATTTCACGGAGGGTATGGGCATCGCTACCAGCGCTGCAAAGGAGTCCATACCGCTGGGCAAGGAGCCTAGCCTTTTTGTTAGAGTTGTTCAGTGGAACGGCACGGGAGTTGAATACTTCGATAATGTCAACCTCAGGCAAGAGCGTCTCTAGCGATTGTTTCCCTCCCACCCCGTAGGGATGACCAAAGGGGTGGGGGAGGCATACTAGCCCTCCCTGAGCCTTTATCTGAGCGATTGCTTCTTGAATTGACAACCCACTGGGCACCTGGTGGGACAAGAACAGCCCCATAATCTCTCCCATAGGGGTGAGAATCTCTTCAGCTATAATCACCTTGAAGGGAGCAATCTCCCGCATCTTTAGAGCTCCGGCGATAGTGCCGTGGTCGGATATGGCAACACAGTTGATGCCTACCTTGAGGCAGCGAGAGACGATTTTTTCTAGCGGCACATCACAATCTATAGAATACTTAGTATGGATATGAAGGTCAGCTTTAAGAATGTCTAGCCTGCCCTTTCTAGATACTCTCCAGTGCGGGTATCGACCTTAACCACGTCCCCGTTGCGAATAAACAAGGGGACTTGAATAACAATGCCTGTCTCCAGGGTGGCTGGTTTAGTCCCTGAGCTTGCTGTATCTCCCTTAAAGCCTGAGCCGGTTTCAATAACCTTTAGCTCCACTGCTGTGGGCAACTCTACACCCACTGGCTTGCCTTTATAGTTTGCTACCTCCAGGGTTATTCCTTCTTTAAGGTATTTTAGAACCTCGCCCAACTTTTCAGCATCGAGGGGAATCTGTTCGAAGTTTTCTGTATCCATGAAGTAATAAAGTCCCTCATCTTGGTAGAGGTACTGCACCGTGCGGTGCTCCAACCTTGCTCGGATAAATCTCTCACTTGCCTGGAAGGTGCGTTCAATAATATGACCAGCCTGAATATCACGGAGCTTTAGCCTGATTTGGGCACTGCCTCTTCCCAGCTTGAGGTGATGATAATCGAGAACTCGATATAGCTGTCCCTCTAGCTCGATAGTGATGCCTTTCCTAGTTTCACTTGCATCTATCATCTCGCCTCCCTATCCTTTCTTGCCTTAGTAAGCACTCTTGGTTTGCCTTGCTCAAGAGTCACCATATCTTCGATCCTTACCCCTCCCCACCCCGGAAGATAGACCCCAGGCTCAATAGTAAACACCATTCCTTGGGCGAGAACACTGGTTGAGTTGGAACCAAGGCGAGGCTCTTCATGAGCTGCAAGCCCAACGCCATGCCCCAGTCCATGACCAAATGCGTCTCCATAACCCCTTTGTTCAATAAGGGTCCGAGCCAGGTGGTCTATCTGCTCACCGGTTATGCCAACTTTCAGTTCGGCTATGGCAGCGAGCTGGGCTTCCAGAACAAGGTCATAAATCTCAACAAAGGTCTGATCGGGTGAACCAAGGCAGATGGTTCGGCTTATGTCACTACAATAGCCTTCCACCCAAGCCCCCAGGTCGATGATGATAGGTTCATGGGCGCAGATGAGGCGCTCTGTAGGCTCGGCGTGAGGCAAAGCTGAGTTAGGACCTGAGGCTACAATAATATTGAAGGGGATAGCCTCGCTTCCTCTTTCTCTGAGAAATTTCTCTATCTCCCAGGCTACCTCTTTTTCCTTCATCCCGGGATGAATCTTGGAGGAGATGTATTCAACTGCGGCATCAGCTAGCTCGACTGCCTTCTCCAAGCATTTCAGCTCCTCTTCCTCCTTTACTGCCCGAAGTGCTCCAACCAACCCCTGGGTGGGGGTGAGCTGAATTTGTAATTTACTTGCCTCTTCAACTAGGCGCTGGTAGTTGGCGAAGCAAAGATTATTTGCTTCAAAGCCTAAAACCTTCGCCTCCACCTCAGCCATCAATTTAGGAAACCACTGCGGAATCCCGTCCTTTATTTGAATGACTCTAAAATCAGAAGAAGCTTGCTTCTTGGCTTGCTCAAGATAACGGAAGTCTGTTGCTAGAATAGCGCTATCTGACGAAACCAATAGCCACCCTGATGAGCCTGTAAAGCCGCTAAGGTAGCGGAGGTTCTCTAGCTGGGAGATAAGAATAGCATCCAGCTCACTTTCAACTAGCTTCTGGCGCAGTTTCTGTAATCTTTGGGCTACTGCCAAGTTTCCCCTCTTAGTTCTCCAACTAATGTCCGCAAGGCAGCTACATATCCTCTCCACCCCAGCCCACATATCTGCCCCCTGGCGATAGGAGCAATCACCGAGCGATGCCGAAATTCCTCACGGGAGTAGATATTGGAGAGGTGGACCTCAATCAAAGGAAGGGTTGCATCAGCGAGGGCGTCCCGAAGGGAAAGACCGTAGTGGGTCAAGGCTCCGGGGTTAATGATTATGCCATCTGACCGGGATGACTCCGCTTGAATAAAGTCAATGAGTGCCCCCTCGCTGTTAGACTGGAAGGTGGCTATCTCTATGCCCATTGACTCAGCTTGTTCCCTTAGCAAGGAGTCGATTTCATCCAGGGCCTTTTCCCCATAAATCTCTTTTTCCCGCTCCCCCACCAGGTTCAGATTTGGACCGTGGATAATTAGGATTTTCATCTTATATTCTCCTTGATGACGAGGGGCTTGGTGGTCTTGCATTTGGGGAAGCCGCTACAAGCCAGAAATTTCCCGTAGCGCCCTGCTCTAATCACCATAGGTCTGCCACACTTAGGGCAAACCTCATCCGTCGGTTCAGCAGCCACCTTAGCCACCTTGACTCTAGTTATCTGAGTGTTTGCCCTTTGGAGCATCTGCTCAAAGGGGATGTAGAAATCCTGAACCACTGTTGCCCAGCCCAGTTTACCTCGAGCTATTTCATCTAGCCGCTCTTCCATCTTGGCGGTGAATCCTATGTCGACGATGTTAGGGAAGTGCTCCACAAGCAGGTCATTGACCACTGGACCAAACTCCTGAGGATAGAGCCTCCCCTCTTTCCTTTCCACATAGCCCCGCTGTTGAAGGGTGGATATGATGGGGGCATAGGTGCTGGGGCGTCCAATACCTTTCTCCTCCAGTGTCTTAATCAGGGTTGCCTCATTATAACGGGGGGGAGGCTGGGTAAAGTGTTGTTGGGGGAAGAGACCCAAAAGCTGAAGCTCCTCATTTTTGACTAGCCCGGGGAGGGGAGCCTTTCCTTCTTCACTCTCAGCCTCGTCTTTCCCCTCACTATACAGGATGAGGAAGCCAGCGAATTTAGGAACGGAACTCGAAGCTCTCAAGAGGTAGCCATCCTTATTTTTGGCATCTATATCTACAGTGGTGGTATCAAATAGAGCAGCAGCCATCTGACTGGAGACCATACGTTTCCAAATAAGCTCGTAGAGCCTCCCTTGTTCAGGGGTAAGGTAAGGTTTGATGCTATCTGGTTCTCTGACTATATTTGTGGGGCGGATAGCTTCGTGTGCTTCTTGAGCAAGCTTGATTTTTTTGGCGAACCGGCGGGGGCTGGGGGGCAAGAATTCAGAGCCATATTTCTTGTCTATATAAGCTCGGGTTTCTCTTATGGCTGTATCAGCCACCCTGGTGGAATCAGTGCGCATATAGGTGATAAGCCCTACCGTGCCCTCCTCACCAATGGACAATCCTTCATAGAGCTGCTGTGCTAGGCTCATAGTTCGCTTAACGGTGAAGTGTAGTTTACGCCAGGCTTCTTGTTGGAGGGTGCTGGTAATAAAGGGAGGGGCAGGTTGACGAGACACCCTCTTCTTGCTTATCTTGGCAGCATGGTAAGCTGCTGTGGCGAGTTTATCTGTGATCTCCTTTGCCTGCTGCTCACTGGATATCTCCAGCTTTCTCCCATCAGTAAAGCCAATGAGCTTTGCTTTAAAGCTGGGGACCCCTTCTGTGAGCTTAGCTAGCTCAGCCTGAATATCCCAATACTCCACAGGAACAAACCTCTCGATTTCCCTCTCTCGCTCCACAATCATTCTCAGGGCTACCGATTGCACCCTTCCTGCGGAAAGACCCCCCTTTACCTTCCGCCAAAGCAGCGGGCTAATCTTATAACCTACCAGGCGGTCGAGGATGCGTCTAGCTTGCTGAGCCTCGACCAGTTTCATATCGATTTGCCTTGGGTGGTGGAAGGCATCCTCAATTGCCCCCTTGGTTATCTCGTGGAAGACAACGCGATGAACCGGCATCCCTTTTAGTTCAGCCGCCTCGACCAAATGCCAGGAGATTGCCTCACCCTCTCGGTCGGGGTCGGTGGCTAGATATACTGCTGATGCTTTCCTTGCTGCTTCCCTCAGCTCCTGCACCGCCCTTTTTTTCTCTTTGGGAATTACATACTGAGGGGTGAAACCATTCTCTACATCCACTCCTAGCCCATGTTTAGGCAGATCCCGTACATGCCCCCGAGACGCCTTAATGATATAGCGGTCCCCTAGCATTTTTTCTACTGTCCTTGCTTTGGCAGGAGACTCTACAATTACTAGTTCTTTTGGCATGGTGTCTGCTTCCTAGGCGAGCACATAGTTCATACCACCTACTTGCTTTACCAGTCCTTTTAACTCTAACATTGTCAGGGTGCTGCTTACAGCGGTTATAGGGAGACCGCTATGAGTGCAAAGGGCATCAATATGGGTTGCTTCCCTGGAGAGGCAGCCTAGCAACTGAGCCTCGGTATCAGTAGTGGGAATAAGCTCTTTCATCTCCAACTGTTGAACTGCCATAGTTAGATTAAGTTCCTCCAGGACATCGGCGCAATTACGAACTAGCTTCGCTCCCTGCTGGATAAGGCGATTGGTGCCTTTGCATGTTAGGGAGAAGATACTCCCTGGCACAGCAAATACCTCTCGGTTCTGCTCTAAAGCCCACTGGGCAGTGATTAAGGCGCCACTTCTTTCGCCAGCCTCTACCACCAGCACTCCCAGGCTCATTCCGCTCATGATACGATTACGCTGAGGGAAATGCTCAGCTTTTGGTCCGGTTCCTAAAGGGAATTCACTGAGCAGGGCACCATGCTCCATAACCTGTCTAGCTAAGGCTACATGGTCGCTAGGGTAGACCGTGTCCAGTCCGCAACCGGCTACAGCAATAGTTCGCCCCCCTGCCTCTAAAGCCGCCCGATGAGCTATTGAATCGATCCCTTTAGCCAGACCACTGATGATAGTGACTTTATTGCGAACCAAATCGGTTACAATTTCCTCTGTGACCTGCCGACCATATATAGAGGCACGGCGAGTGCCTACCACAGCAACAGCACACTCATCCTCTGTGGTAAGCGTCCCTTGGGCATAAAGCAGTGGGGGATAATCGTATATCTCCTTAAGTCGTGGTGGGTAAGCAGAGTCGTTCCGAGTGATAACGCTTACTTTATGCTGCCTTAGCCTCTCTAGCTCGGCATCGAGGGATATTCGATTTCGGAGGGTGGTGATCTTTTCTACCGCATTAGCATCCAAACCTGCTGACCTGAGTTCAAAGGCTGCGGCATGCCATGCCTTTCCCAGCTCTCCGAAGTAATCCTCAAGAAGAGAAAGCTTTACCCTCCCAATCCCTGGTATAAGGCTGAAGCCAACCCAATACTTTAGTTCGTCTCTATCCATACTAGGAAATCATTCTAGCATAGAGAGGCACTGAAGGCAATTGTGTGGTCTCTAGAATAGGAGCAATTCCTTATTTATGTCTTAGTCAAACCGCGAGAGGAAGCGGTTGGGGGTGATTTCGATAAGGGGGTGGGGATTTGCTTAAGTCTTGCAAGGTAATCCTTGTTTTGTGCTTCCCACTTCTTGATTATCCTGAAACCCTCACGCCTGACATAGAAACCCTCGAATCTACCCCTAAGTAGCATTTTCACCATATTGAGCCGTGAGTAGAATCTTTTCAGAGCTTGGGTAGTTTGTTTTTGCATTTCAAAGGGTGACAGATTATCGGGCCAATGGACTACATGACCGCCATCAAATAGCTTCCAGTCTGTAGGATACTTCTGGGCTATAAGCTGACCAGCACCTTTGATAGTGCTGTAAAGCCTGCTGCCAATAACTGGGGTTAAAATGCTCAGTTGAAGGCTATCTATTCTCAATTTATCGTAAATATCAGAGTATCCATCTGAGATAAACATCCCGTGAACTTTGATACCGTATTTATGTAACACTTTGATGCAATTTGTGGTATCCTCCGGGGTTTGCCTTTTATTATATTGCTTCAGCACCTCTGGGTTCATAGATTCAAAGCCGATGCATAGGCGGCGGCAACCTGCTTTTGCCATCAATTTTACCATCTGTTCATCTTTAGCTACGTCGGCTCTGTCTTGTGCTGTCCATCCCGGGGTCAGTTTGCGTTCAATCATTTGATTTAGCAATTCCTCTGTTCTCTTTTTACTGGCAGCAAAATTATCATCATAAAAGAAAATATGTCTATGCTTAAACTGGGATAGTTCCTGAATTACACTTTCAGTACTTCGAAACCTATATCTTCTTCCAAACATTTGGGTAACAGAGCAAAAGGTGCAATCATAGGGACAACCTCTGGAGGTAGACACGGGTGTAACAGGCATATCCTTCTTAAATCCATCTATTAGCGAGAAATCGGGGAATGGTAAATCATCAAGATTTTCCACCGGCCGGCCTGGTATAATCTTTTCTCCTCCGTTTTTGATTAAGTCAGAGATTACTAACTCCCCCTCTCCTGTTACCACATGGTCTGCATACTGAGCTGCCTCTTCTGGAAGGAAGGTGGCGTGGGACCCACCAATAATGATTCTTCCCCCGGGGTTAAGCGACCTAAAAATTTCGGCTATCTCATAACCACGAGGAGCGGTGGATGTCATAATAGAGATAGCTAAAATATCTGAGTCTTTAATCTTGGCATAATCGATTTGCTTAAAGTTCTCATTATAGATGGTAACATCATGACCTTCGTTTTTAAGTATAGTGCCAAGATAGACTGGACCCAGTAAAGGCAAGTACTTAATAGCACTGCTGTAGACATTATAGAAGGGGGTTTTCGGCTCTACGAATGAGATTTTCATAAATTCACTCCTTTCTTATTAGTTTCCTCTAAGACTCTGGTTTCTAAAGTAGCCATTATATTGTACTGAAAGATAAAAGTAAATACCTCCTTTATCTAGGCGTAGGGACAGACCTGAAGGTCTGTCCCTACAGTTACTCCGAAAGCGCTCGCCTTGGCGGAGAGGGTGGGATTCGAACCCACGGTCGCCATAGGCGACACTCGCTCTCCAGGCGAGCCTGATCGTCCACTCTAGCACCTCTCCCCTAAAGGCTATCATTTACAAAATACCTACCAGAGTAACGAAACATCCTCCCATAAGCAATATCACCCCCAATTTCCCATGACATATTAGCCTATTTTTATCCCACCATTTGCCATAACTAAACCGATGCTCTAATAACATCCCAACTCCAGCTAACATAATAATAAGCTGATGCCCTAAGACTAGCCCACCTCCAGCTAATACCAGAGTTGGAAAGGCTGCTTTTAATGCTTTACGCATTCTTCTTTTGTTCATACAAAAACCCCCATAAATTGCTCTCTAACGGAGAGGGTGGGATTTGAACCCACGCTCCAACTCAGTCGGAGTCCGCTTTTCGAGAGCGGCACCATAAGCCTCTCGGTCACCTCTCCCACCCTATTCTACTGTGAGGGAACTCTACTGTCAAGGAACTGAGCCAAAAGACCTAAAAGAGGATTCATATCAAAGTAGCGGAGAAAAAGGTCGCCACCCTCTCAGCTATCTTCTCTTCATATCCTCGCCAGAAATGGTCAGCTCCAGGGATAATCTCGTATTGTTTTGGCTCGGGGAGTTCAGTAGCAAAGATTTGGAACTCTCCAGAGGGAACAAAGTGGTCTTCGCTGCCACATAGGAGAAGCTTAGGCTTAAGGTAGCTCTTAAGCTGTCCCCAATCTGATGCGGGTAGGAAAGGGGAAACGAATGCCACTGCTTGAATGGTTTCATTCTGGAGAGCTACCGGGAGGGCTACATTGGCACCAAAGGAGTATCCAGCTAATCCAATCCTGCCGTGAGCGACTTTTTCCGCTGAGGGCAAAAAGGATAGGGCAGCTTTTATATCTTCCTGTTCACCCACCCCATCAGAAAAGCTTCCTTCACTTTTGCCTACTCCACGGAAATTGAACCTGAAGGCGATTATTGAAACCTCGGCAAGGGCACGAGCCATAGCCAAGACAACCGAGTTGGACATATCTCCGCCATAAAGGGGATGGGGGTGGCATACTACCACTGCTGGAAAGAGACCATCATCTTGAGGAAGATGTAGCACACCTTCAAGCTCCAGTCCGTTACCAAGGAATCTCACATAATTTTCGCTCACTTCCCCTCCTTCCACCACTCCTTTAGCCGTGCCTCAACCTCCTTCTCATATCCTTGGTTGGAGGGGATATAGTAGCGTCTTCCCTGGAGAGAATCGGGCAGGTAAGATTGTTCTACGAAGTGTCCAGGATAGCCATGAGCATACTTATAACCCTTGCCATATCCTTGTTTTCGCATCAAGGGGGTCACCGGATTACGCAGATGCAATGGCACAGGTTCTTGTCGAGTCTGCTGTAAATCTTGCTGAACCCTGGAGTAGGCTTGATACAGTGAGGTGCTCTTAGGAGCGGAAGCCAGGTATACTGCTGCCTCAGCTAAAGCCAGGTTCCCCTCAGGCATACCGATAAAATGAACTGCCTGCTGAGCTGCTACAGCTACCGTCAGCGCTTGAGGGTCTGCCATGCCTACATCCTCTGAGGCAAACCTCACCAGACGCCGAGCAATATAAAGAGGGTCTTCCCCTGCCTCCAGCATGCGGAATAACCAATATAAAGCGGCATCTGGGTCAGAGCCTCGAAGCGATTTGTGTAAGGCTGAGATCAGATTGTAGTGTTGCTCCCCGCTTTTATCATAAAGCATAGCCCGATGCTGAAGGGCATCTTCGATAGCTGAGAGGGTTATCCTTCTTCGAGATTGGGCATCAGGCTGAGTGGCAACCACTGCCATCTCTATAGCATTGAGGGCGACTCGAGCATCCCCATCGGATACAACTACCAGATGCTCCAGAGCATCAGCCTCCAGTTCCACCCCAAGCTTCCCCAATCCCCGCTCCCCATCCTCCAAGGCTCGCTGCACGATGAGACGAACCTGCTCATCAATAAGAGGTTCCAATGTGAATACACGACACCGTGATAGTAAGGGCGAGATAACCTCAAAGGAAGGGTTCTCGGTGGTAGCACCAATCAGGGTAATCGTTCCATCCTCTACGAAAGGCAAAACAGCATCCTGTTGTGCCTTGTTGAAGCGATGGAGCTCATCAATGAAAAGTATTGTGCGCTGCTGATACAAGCCACGGCGTTCCTTTGCCTCCTCAACAATATGGCGCAGGTCAGCCACTCCAGCGCTCACCGCAGATATAGGGCTGAAGTGCGACTTGGTGATGTTAGCAACAATATAAGCCAAGGTTGTCTTGCCACTCCCTGGCGGACCCCAGAAGATGATAGAAGGCATCTGGTCAGCCTCGATGCTTTTCCTCAGCACCCTCCCCTCTCCCACCAGATGCTCCTGCCCCACAAACTCGGCAAAGTTCCGGGGGCGCATCCGAGCCGCCAGCGGGGCTTCCTGCTTTAATTGTTCCTCCCGATGCAGGTCAAATAGATCCACAATGGATATTATAGCAAATATATACTACCGTGGCACACCCTTGCTGCCCAAATTTGGTGATGGGCAAGGAAGTGTTGACATTTCCATAATGAATATATTAACATATTGCTAAAGATTACGCTATCAAAGGGGGAGACATGCTGGAAATTCTTAAGAATCCTTTTGTGGGGGTTCATGAGCTGCGCAAGAACCTGACCAAGCTTCTTTCCTCGGTCAAAGAGGACGGCACAGAGGTGGTGATTACCCAGCAAGGTAAGCCGGTTGCGCTGTTAATGGATATAGAG
>SDBU01000959.1_pt1 | contig 42108 bp, 31 predicted proteins | sample 2277071 | NCBI WGS metagenome assembly SDBU01 (sample SAMN10397929, study PRJNA504765) | marine sediment metagenome | isolation source: marine sediment core GS08_GC12, 126 cmbsf | place: Arctic Ocean: Gakkel Ridge, Loki's castle | collected 2008
GAAACACTCGATTCACCGTAACTAAAGCAATTTCGCCATCAGGAGTTGCATCACCGATTGTCTCGTCAACAGTGATAATCGTCGGGCCTGCGCCTGAAGCGGAGGCAACTGTCCAAATTGTATCGTTGCCGGTACTCAAGCTGACAACAAACCTATCTCCAGCTTCCAGGAGACTGAGATCTTCTGCTACGGTAAATGTCCCGGCCACTGTGTCAACCGCCGTGATGGCGTAATCAGCAGCATCGACAAGTTCGTATTTTTCAAACACGCCGTCGGCCACGGTTTCTGCGATTGCTTCATCCAGTGTTACGGTGGTTGTGGCATTTTCGTAGTAGGGGTATACGACGGCAATGTCCTGAATCGTGTACAGCCCGTTGCTCGTCGTGGCGCCCGTGATCGCTATTTTGTCTCCGGCCTGTAAGAAGTTCGTCAAATCGGCCGTGACCGTTAATACGCCGGGAGGACCGGCGGCGCTGAAAGTTTCAATCGCAATCGGGCCATTGAAAGTATCCACATATTGCACCGCGACAATGTTTCCATCCCCATCCGGTCCTTCCACAAAGTTTCTTGCAGCGTCGGTATGCCCTACGGCTGTTACGTGGAACTTCTCGGTGGCGGGCGCTCTAAATAATAAACCAAGACCTACCACGCCCTCAGCACTCCCAAACTCTCGAATTGACACTGGATGGCCCACTTCCATACCGTTGAGATATTGATCGTTACCCCGATCTCCCTTCGCCGGGTCCAGCACCTCAGCGCACTCTGCTCTGTCAAAGACTCTGACAGTTACTAACCCCGTACCATCACCCAGATCTTCCCGTCTGATGTCTCTGATGTGCTGCTCCTGAGCAGGTGACGTTGTTATATTTTCGGAGGAATCATGTTTCATCCAAAAATGTGTCCAAGGAGGATTGACGTTATTGAAGCCGCCGTATTGCACCCAACTTTGATAATCCAATTTGTTCCCGAAATACCAACCTAGCGGTTGCGAATGACTCTGCATGTGCTCGTCCCAACCGCCAGCCGTCACGGCGGGGAAATGCTTTCTCGCCGCGGCCATTATCGACTTCTCAAACCCCTCTGACCGCAACTTTTTGCCGATTGTGTCCGGCATCAACCACTTCCGTTGCTGGTCAATCTTTTCAAAGGTCTTAACATCCAGGGAAAGTTGATCTGTTTGCCACGAAGAAGCAGAGCCATCCTGTAATGCCGCGGTTATTTCCGCCCCTAATCTGTCTTCCCAGGTGTCGGCGTAAGAAGTCGAGTTACTCCACGCTATGCAAGCGTGCGCAAGACCTAACTCCTCGTCCCCGTAAACGGTGTGGCCGCTTCTATAGTTACCGCGAGTCGTGTAAGTCAGAGGGAAATAGCCAAGTTGCCGCTCCAAATCGTTGAACAAATGATCTATGTGGGCCCCGGTAGCTTTCAGCTCCTGAAAGTATTTGTCAAAAAAGTCATACAACCACTGATCATGCCGAGCATACGTCATCGGAAGCTGCGGGCGACCCAAGCCATCTACGATAACGTTTCCATCGCCATCCAGAAAATCGTAGGGATAGTCCCAAAGCGTCTCGAATGCGGGTGTGACGGTGCCAACCAGGGCGACTGGTGATGTAATGAGTAGAGTAGGTTCGTAACTCACCTCTGGATGGTAGTAGCCAGCTACGTCGTGCCCTGTTGGTACTCCCGGAGGATCGTATTTCCAAATGTCACCAGTTCTAGTCGGAGCAAAGAAAAACACATTCACAACCCCGTAGTCTTCAACGTCCTCGTCGCCTTTGATAATAGTATCTGACCAAACAGCCACAGGTGGCGCGGACGGTATGCTTTCAATAGCCAGTTGCACAGCACCTCTCAGTTGATCTGCGTACGGTGGCGAACCCGGGTTCTCTAGGCTCTCAGCCACAGGTTGGGACACATCAATAGCAAGAACTGATTCTTCCGGACTGTACTCGATCATGTATGAGGCACTATCGTGGTTGCTGGAACTAGGCACAGCTTCAAGTGTTAGCTTGATCTCGCTATCAACAGAAACAATAAGGGTACTTGGTCGTGACGAGGACTCCACATGCACGTAACGGTCGCCAGCCGCAACACCATCAGCTTGAAATGTAGCATCCGAATCTATCAGCGTAGTCGCGCTATTGCCGCTAGAATCCGTAACTCCGGCGAAGCGTTCTGTAAAATACGTCAGCTTGACGGTTCCGCTGATAACCCCGCCAGCTTCTGCAAACGTGATACTCTGGTAGGGCGTTCTTTGCAGATAGACATGAGTGTGCAAAACATGATGGCCACTCGGCATGTTATCCAACGTCGCTTTCAAACCGGCCGGGCTACCAGTCATGGCCGGATTCCATCCGTGACCCTCACCAAAGTCCTTGGCAGACCAATACAAGCCAGTGGCGGTCCTGTTTTCTGTCCAGATAAGTGTACCCGCCGGATTACTCGGAGTTGCCCGATAAACCTCGTGGAAAACATTAGCAGCCGAACAGTAAGCGTAATGCCTGGCCGGATAGCCGGAATCAGCACCAAATGTTTCATTCGCCTGCAAGTTCTCAAGGGTCTTGGCGGTCAAAAAAGTGTACTTATCAACACTAAAAGCCTCTTCCAATGTGTGCAGCATGGAAGCCATGGCTCCATACATGTAGGTAGCAAGCGGAGAATTGCCAGGATCAAAATTGGCATTCTCCAACAGCATCGTCAGAATGCCCTCGGGCTTCAGATCATTCAAACGCAAGGACTCTTGTTGCAGATCAAACACGCCCGAAAAGACCGCTCGCCAGTCAACCAGGCTGCTGGAATTAGTTAAGCCCGTTGTGTAGATCAGATCTCGAAACTCCGCCGCGTCCATGTTGTGCAAGGCTTGTTCAAAGGTGTAATCGGCCTCCTGGAAATCTTTAGACCAATGCGCATAATCATAGTCATACTCGGTCGGCAACGCTGAACCGAGTGTGATCGAAGTCGCAGCAAAGTCAAAAGGGCGCGTCAATTCTTCGGTCCGGTAGACTATCGCCAGTAACAAGCCGCCAAGCTGGTAGGCCAATTCTGGATGGTTATTCCACAGGTTACGAAATGTTAGAAATGGCTCGGAGGCACCAGTGGGTGTGCCCGCGCCAAACAGACTAAGAGCGAACGGTGCGCCGGATTCTTTCAGGTTCGCGGCGATCTCCCCCAGGTCCCTCTCCGGCCTCGCGTAGCCTTCCACTCGCTGATCAGTGACGAGCGTTGTGGGCGGAGCTGCTAGGGCCAATACGAGAAGCTCGGCGGGAGTAAGCAAAGCCAATTGCGCTGGTGTGAGCGTGGCCAAGACCATCCCGGAGATGGCAAGCTCGCTGTCTCGAAAACGAAAACCCGCTTCGGACCCCGGAAGCGACAAAATGTTGCTAAGGCCGTCCGTGATCACGTACTCCTGGATCGTGACCTCCCTATTCGGAGAGAGCTTCTCAACCCAAATCGTTACCGAACTCATCCTGCGGATCTTCCACTTGTGAAAGCTGCGACCCAGCACGTCCGGCGCCCCGATCCTGTTGGTAAAGAACAAGTTGTCGGTGTCGTTCAGCCCGTAGTTGCTATCGGCGAACAGATCCTGGTTGTTTACGTCGTAACTGATGCGGGAATCCAGGCTCTCAACAAATTCCACCAGCGGCGTGGAGTGTAGCACGGCCAGAAGCTGCCGTACGCGATAGTTCAAGAAGACCCGATCCGGGTTCGTTCCGAAAAAGTACACTCGGAGTTTCTCCAGATAGCTAGGCAGCACCACCGGGACGTACGTGGGTGGGATGTACTCGTCGCCCAGCCAACCTCCATACCCATCCCCGGATACGTTCATCAGTAACGTGCGAGCGTGATTAAGCATACAATTGTCTCAGTGTATTGATTGTTAGGGAGTTGCAGGCAAAGGAAGAATAGGAACTTCGGGTTCTGGAAAATCAACGTCAGGAAGATCAATGTCAGGAAGATCAATGTCAGGAGAATCAATGTCAGGAATAAGAACACCAGGAGGCGCAAGTGGAGGCTCGTCCAGATCGTCCGGCGGGATCACGGCCATAGTGAGACTGAACTGGTACATCCGCTGGGCTGTATTGACTGTCTGGCCTCGCATGGACAATAAGTACGCCTCGAACGTCGTGTCGGGGTCGATGGTCACTTCTACCGGAGAAGCTCGCTTGGCGACTCGGTTCTGGCGATACCAGTCGATCACGCGGGAGATCCCGGTCTTCGTGTTGGCGGCGATGCAGTTGTCGTAGAAAGCGATCCCGGTGAGTGTCAGCTCGCCAATGCGGTCCCCAAAAACGTACAGGTAAATATCCCTACCCAGTGTGTGCAAAAACTGGTAGCTGCCCATCTCGGAGACCCCGACGCGAGTGAAAATGGCTTTCATTTGATTGAAACCGCCCCACTCACTTTCTTTTCCCTGATTGACCTGTAGAAGGCTACCGGCCGTGGACTCACCGTGGTACAGGACCACAGCCCTACCTCGATTCTCGGTACCCCCTGCGTCTGCGAAGACAATCATCACTGTTCCTTCCCTTCTATGGGAATCTCGGCGCCGCCCTCAGGAGTCATGTTAATCACAATCTTATCTGTGGTGATCAGGAGTCTTCGCTCCGGGTCCCCCTCCGAACGCTCCTCAGGCACGCCTTGCCGAACACGCTCCAGGGCAGTCATAATACCCTCCTGGGAAGCCATGTCGTTCTCCAAAGCGAACTGGCCGAAGATCTCGTTACCGTACGTGTCCTGGTACAACTTCTTCTCGTCGGCACCCATCTCGTCCCAGCGGTTCGCTCCTGCGGTGATGTCGTGCATGGCGGCGATGAGCATCCGGCCTCTGCGAGTGCCACCCCGAATATCCTTCTGGAAGTTTTGCCACTGCTTAGTCTTTGCGAAGTCCTCGTACGCAATACTGCCCGGCAACGCGCCGAGCATCGCGGTGGCGGCTCGTTTGCCCTGTTCCCCAAAGGACTGAACTTCATCCGAATACTGATCGCGGAAAGCCTGCCGAGTGCCGTAGGCGCCCCGCATCGTCTTCATCGCTCGATCCACGTCCAACCCGTCAACATCTCCGAACTTGTCACGAAGGTAGCCTGCCTGCCTGGCATTATCCGGATTGTGCTCCAGCAGGGTTTCAACAGAAAGCCCAGTAGCCGCGGCGAGCTTGTTCAGATCCTCCATTTGCTCCTCCGAGAAATCGGAGTACCCACTTTTGCCCACCATCTCGGCGAGGCCTGCCATGGCCGCGTTTCGTAGATCCCTCATTCCTAGGAACTCGACGTTCCCCTCCACACCGAGCTGCTGCACCGACTTCCCTGTTCGCTGTGCAAGTACGTCTATAGCGTCATCCATATCCTTCGACGTTCTCACCTGCTTCAGACCTTTCATCCCCATTCGAGCAGCTTCGCGGGGTGAGCTGTAGTATTGAGCCCTCATTTCGCGGGCGTTGGCTCGCTCGACCGAGAAGACCTCCATGCCGTGCGTCTCTTTACTCAAATCTGCTCCTTGACTCATCAGTTTGTCGATCTGCGCGGATTGCCGCTGGAACTGCACGAATTGCCCTGCGTCCATCACGGAGTTGAGATCGAACCCGGCGGCCTTAAACCGGTCATCCATCTCGGTGGTGAATTCGCCAATTTGTTTGGCGATCATCTCCGCCTCGGTCCAGACCTTCTGCCTCTCTTCCCCTGGTGGAAGCTGCTGGATCTCTCTGGCTTTCGCTCGGTATTGCTCTCCGAGATCCATTAGCTTGGCCAGTTCGGGACGCATCAACTCCTCCATCTCCGCTTTGTCCTCGCCGCCCAGGATCTTCCCGGCAACCTTCCACATCGTCCCCTCATCACCTGGCTTGATTCGCATCACGGCTTCCACGGCTCGGCGAACCATGTTCCGCCCGCCGAGCGGAGCCATCGCGTTTTGCATGTTCGTGTCAATCTGCGACTGTGCGGTGGTTCTAGCAGCGTCTTGGAGCACATTGTCGTTCAGCGCCACGTAGTTCCGCCTGGCCGTGCCCCGCCCAGTATCCCGAAGCCGCTGATCCCACTCCGCGAAGGCTATTCCGGAAATAGACTGAAGGAAGTTCGGGTCTGCTTCTGCCCGGTCGATCACCTGCTGGGCCTCCACTGACTGCGGGCCGCCGCCCGCCGCCTTCGCCCGAAGAGCCCGCATCATGTTCCCAGCCATGGCTTCCCGCAGCAAAGCGGGGTCGTGAGCTACGCCCGGAGCAGCCCCGTAGAAGGCTTGCTGGCCTGCTCGACCCAGGAGTCGCCCGAGTACCGCGGCGTCCTTGGCATCGAACTGGTCACCAAAACCACTCGCGGCGAGTCTCACGCGAGCTGCGCTGCCCATGGTCACTGTGGCATCCCGAGCGAAGTCGTCCCGTTGCAATCGCGTGATTGTCGTAACCGCCGACGCATTCTCAGGTGCCGTGAGCAGCTCCTGATTCGCGGAACCCTGCCGCAACATGTACAGGGCTTCTCCCTGACCAATTCGTCCGCCCGTGCTACCCGCCACCATGCTGGCGTACTCTTGAGCCGATAAGTCCAGGGATCGCACCTGACCAGAAGCATCCGTGAATCGCGTGGAGCCCATCCGCATGGCGTCAATCAACCGTGAAGCATCTGAACCGGCACTCAAGCTTCCCATGCGCTCCAGCCGCAACAGGGCTCCCATCTGATTGCCAGCCTGAGAGGCCGCAGCGCCTAAGCTCATCTGCGTTACGTCTTGCTGAAGCTGCCCCAGGCTGCCCGAGCCCCAGGCTCGATACGCTCCCATACCCTGGGAACCGTACCCGGCTGTGAAGGCCATCATCTGTTGCGTAGCCATATTGGCAAACACAGGATCGAGGCCAAGACTTTGCGCCATCGGCATCGCCGCCTGCTGCATCATCATAGCTCCCTGCAACCCAACACCGCTCATGCTCGCCAAATTGGCGGTATTGCGAACCATGTTCTGAACACGGCCGGGCTGGAACTGCGCTGTGCCTCCGGTAAGCTGCTCCAGGGCTCCCATCAGCATCGGCATCGGAGCGTTGGGCATCCCTGCGTCTCCGAAGATCTCTCGCATCGCGTGGATTGACCCGGACCACTCCCGTAGCGTCTCGGATACCCGCTTCGCGTCGAAGGACCTCAACTTCTCCTGTACCCCAGACCCAGACATCAACAACGAGCGGTCACCGGCTGAAAGACCGCTCACCGAGCCTCGCAAGTCTACGTTCCGCATGGCCCCCCGCATGAAGCCCGGGTCTTCCACTTCCAGACCCTCCAGACTCCCGCCGGGCAGCCTGCCCTGTCGTTGCAAGGCCCAGGAGAGTTGGCCAGCCTCTCCCGCCGATAGGCCGAAAGAATCTCGAACACTGCGGCTGGTGAACAAGCGGTCGTAGACACGAGTCGTGAGATCCTCGGCGCTTCTGGCGTCCAGTCCCCATCGCCCACTCACGGGATCGAGACGATTCCGCCCGCCGCGCATCATGTAGTGCGCCATGGATGCGGCACTACCCCGCTCGCCCATCATAGCGTCGAGCGCCATCGGGGCCAGCTCCACCAGCATTGGTGAGGCGGCTATCTGGGCACTGGCCAGCGCGCTGGCGGCTTGGAACTGGTCGGCGCCCCAGGGTTGACCAAAGGCGCGGGCCGTGCCCTGCCACATCTGCATGATAGCCGGGCGGTCCCGCTGAGCCATGTTCCGAATGAGATCGTTATGTTGCCCGGTAAAATACTGAGCTTGCATCCTGTCGTACATGTTTTGACGGGACAACCCCATCGGCATCAGACCTGCGGAGCCCATGGTGTTTTGCATGATGAGCTGTAGCAGGGATTGAAACATCATGCCCGTACTGCCACCGCCCATACCGGGCAAGCCGCCCATACCGTAGTCTGGCACCCACGACGGAGGCCAGCCCGCCCCACCACCACCAAGACCGCCTGTCTGGTTACCTCCGAGCCCGACTGACATTGCGTTGTTGCCTCCTTGATATACCCATCAGGCCCTCAATGGAACCTCCTTCCGCTTCGCGTGCGGTGGCGATTCGCATCGCATTTAACGCCTCGGCCGTCTGGCGAATCCTTTCTTGCATTTTCGGGTCCGACATCTTACCGCCCCACCGATCTTCCCAACTGCCAATTCGAGACTGGGCCTGCGCCTGCTCAGTCTCCTTACGAATCTCCTTTGCGTTAGGCAGGAAAGCATCCTCATAGGCATACACTTGCTCGATGGCCGCCGATTGTATTTCCTCCGCTTTCTCCAAATCCAGAGCCTTAGAACCCAGAATAGCACAATAGTGTCGATGCCGAAGGTCCGCTTTCTCTTTTGCGTTAAGCATTCGCAGACCAAACAAAGTCAGGTTGAGGCGACGTTGCCAAGCAGGATCGAAAAATCGAGCTTCCGAAAAATCAAGTAGTCCCCGCGTGGCGGCCTCTATTATTGCCCAACCTGTTCGATCTCTCCCCAAAAATCCGGGCGGTGCCAGTTGTCTTCCAATTTTGCTACCAAGCGATTGAAATTCCCCACGACCTTCGTAATCACGCGAAGCAACGACTCAGTCTTGAGCGCCTTGTCGTACACTTGCTCCAAGATGTTCGGCAGCACAGTGACCTGACCCTTCCCAAGCTGCCCACCCCAGTCGGTAAGAGTCTCCGGGAACGTGTTGGAAGTATCGGCTGTCATCAGCGACACGAGCTGCAAGCAGACACGGTAGCGCGTAGATAGCTCGAAAAACTCCTGCGGCGTGTTGATCTTCCCCGCCGTCCGCTGATGCCAGACCTCCTTGAAGATCTCGTCCACCTCATTGGGCCTTAACTCGCGAACAACTAGCGTCATCTGGTCCCCAAAAAGCCGATATGGCTTCTGGTAGATGAGTCCGCCGGAAATCGCGACAAGGTATCGCTGCTTGTCAGCCATCTCCGGTTGAATTGGATCAGGTTCCTTGAGATCCCAACCGCAATGCGGGCACTCCCCCATTAACGCATCCTGCGCTCCTGTGCGAGCACCAGCCGGTTGATCCATCCCCGGCGATTGCGGCGGCTCCTGCGACACGTCAGTGCCGACGTAAGTGGGTTGACCAATATCGTCAACCACCTCCACCTCGCGAACACCTAGCCCGCTAACCGCTTCGCTGACACCCGGACCCGCTGCGTCGATCATCGAGTCGGGCTCCGACGCCGCCTGCGCGGCTGCTTGCGCTCGATCCAACCCCGCCATGATCTCGCGTTGTTTGTCCGGCGGCAACTGCGAAACATCCACCGGTTTCGGCACCTTCAGCGGCGGAGTGTCGGCGCTAACCGGAAGCGGAATTTTATCCGGATCTGTGGTTTCATCGCGGGCTTCGCGAGACACCTCGGCAAGAATCTGCTGAAGATTATCTGGTATGGGCATGCCAGGTTCCCACCCGGGGATAGACTCCAGCGTAGTCAGCTCCTCGTTAGTGTAGTCCTCAGCGGTCATCCCGGTACTTGGCAGTTTCACGCCCACAGGCCTGCCGGGCGGAAGCGGTGGGTTACCTGTGATACCCGGCACCGGTTTTGCGGGAGGAGGCACATTGAACGCGGCCACTTCGGGCTGCTCCGGCTCCGCGGACTCCAATCCAAATACGTTTTCTTTCTTTTCGGTCATCAGGGTTTTTCTCCTACGTGATAATGGGGTAGTTGCCGTCTGGCACCTCGGTGTCCCAGTCGGATAGTTTGGCATCGTCGTACGGATTGCCAGCCGCACTACGGGGTTTATCTAGTCCGGTGCTGCCGTCGTGCAGATCGAAGTTCGGTTTGAGGAACGTCGAATCAACAGCCCACTTCTGCCTGCCGGGGTGCGGCATCATTCCCTGCCCTTGGTACGAGATCACTGGCTCCGTCCAGGCGGCTGGAGCATCCCCAGCCGCAAGCTGCTGCCAATAACTGCTGGGTAACTGGAAAAAAGCCACATTGAGCTGAGTGTCATTACGTGGAGCATACCCGGTCTGGGTGATTACGTCATCGTGACCCGGCTTCTTTTCTGCCCAGAAGTTGGCCTCCAACTCCGCCATAGCAGCCTGAGCCGCTTCTACCTGGTCCGCGGAATACACTGCCGCAGTGGAAACAAAGTCAGTCAGAATCTCGTGACCGTCCGAACCGGGTGCGAGGTAGCCCATCAAGCCACCCGAACTGCCGTCACTGGCTACAGAGCCTCCAATCACGCTAACACCGCCGCCGATAATTGCACCACCATCAAGCACAGTGAACTGTCCGCCCGCGCGGAGTTGTGTCGGGAAATCCGCCAAGTAGACTCCCAGCCGATGCACTACTCGCGACTCTTCGACCGGCAAAGCAAACGAGGCCTCGACCTCCAAGAACGCCTCCAAGGATCGAGCAATCAGTTTGATGTCCTGAGTTCCCTTGTTCGCGTCGAGAACGATTTCACCCGCGGCCACGTCGCCTCCGCCGGTGCGAGCGTAGATGTCCTTGGCCCACACTACGACCTGCCCCGCGGCGTTCTTGAGAAGAATACCCGGATCTGTCAGATCCTCACCCTCCTTACCCTCTGGGTCGTACTCCGCGCCTGAAGCCTTGCTCTCCAGTAGCATACGGCCCTGCCCGCTGTTGCCGGACATGAGATCCATGTTGCGCTCGGCCTTGAGTCGCACGTCGTTCTGCGACGAGGTGATGTCCACGGACTTGTTAGCCTTGATGACCACGTCGTCGCCAGCGTAAGTGATGGCGCTACGGCCGGGCTGCGTAATGATGTCTCCCGGCGCGCTGGTTTGGATGTTGCCGCCACCCATACGAATCTCGGCTCCGTAACCGTCCCGAATCACCACACCGCCTTCGGGTGTGATGTAGAGCCCGGCCGTCGTCTCGTAGTAGTCGGCGTCGTGACGATGGTCCACTGGCACAGTGTGGGACGGCGGCCGGTCAAGCCACATCTTGCTGGCCAGTTCGGAGAACGGGGGTTTGTACTGAAGTGTAGTGAACGGCTCAAGATCTGCTTGCTGCGGTGTCTGGAAGTCTTTCAGGTGATAATGGAACGGGTGCATCCCCTGCCAGTTGAAATAGTAGGCAGCCACGTCCTGCATCGCGGCGGCGGAAAGGATGTGCGGGAGGTTTGTCACTGCGTCGGTGCTTGGAGTGCCTCGGATGTTATGCTCCGGGCCGTCACCAAACTTCCCAGCGAACTTGTATGCGTCCGCACCGACTTCCAAATCATCGCCGGTGGGATCTTCGGGTTGGAGCTTTCGCTTGGCAATCGGGATAAGGAGCCGCTTAACCAGTGAGATGGAATGAGCCGACTGCACGCTCCAGCCGCCATGCAACCCGAGCTGCTCCCGGAAAACTCCGAGTCGGACCTCCTCGCCGCTGTATCGGTTGATCTCGGGAGGTGAGTACGGCGGCAAGGACAAGTGCCGCATGTACGCCTGACCCAAATAACCCCGGAACTCTTCGAGACGATAGAACGCCTGCTGATCGTCGTGCTTGGGCTCGTACTTACCGTATGGCTTGTGGAAGTGAACGTCCTCATCGTCGATTGCGCGGTGCGTGTCCGTGCTCGCCCGCATAGCTCCTAAGGCTTCCCAGTAGTACGGGGTGCTACCAGAGCAGTTCATCCCTTCGCCGTTATCGTTGCGAACGATCTGCTCGTGGACCGAGCTGATAATGTCGAGATTGTTGCCCATGAGCCGAGTGAGTCGATCCATGTAGTAGAGCCAAAGCCCGCAGCTCTCATCGACTCGAAGGAACTTCATTAGAGGATCAAGGAAGATCCCGCCACCTAGATCGTCGAGACGAGCCCACTCGCCGATAGCCAAGCCATCAATCGGCCGATTGTCGGACCAATCAATCCAGCCTGCGTCCTCCCCAAGCATGCTGGGCATATCCTTGTAGTAGCGCTCTCGCTTGAACCCCGCGTTGCTACCCTGACTGATCCAGCCCGGGTGAACCCTGGAGCCGTCCCCCACGATCTCCGGCAGGCAGCCCATAATAATCGCATACGGCGCCTGCGGGTCCCATAAAGCCAACACCATCGTCTCTGGCGGCAGCGGGGAAGAGTTGCGGATGCCAAACGGCTGTACTGCCGTCTCGGTGAGCACGCATGCGGGATAGTCCGGGCCTCCGGAATCGAACTGGATTCGGCACCAGTTGATGTAGGGCACAGACCAGACGACCTTGGCTGCGCGAATACAGTTCCAGTGGCCGTATTTGAGTTGATGGCTAGCCGCGGTGCCAAACATGTTTTCCGCGGAGGAAACGATGCCCTGCCAGGCCTCGTTAAGCATCTCCAACGCATGGCTGTTTTCCCGAGACCGTTGCGTGGTGTCCACAACGGGTCCGCTGTTACGGCCGGTCAGCGCATCAATGAGCGGCATTTCCGATGATTCAAGCATTGTTCTTTTAGGTTAGGGCTGTAAGCCCGCGGCCCGGCGATACCGAACCAAAGCCAAAAACGGGGTCGTCCGCCAAAGCAGACGACCCCGAGAAGTTTACTTAGAGAAACGCTGGACCCTCGGGAGGTGTCGGTGAAATCAGACTTGGCGGTACAGTCGTGACCTGCTCCGGCGGTGTCGGGGTAAATAAATCATCGACAGCCGAGTCGTCTGTGGCCACAGGAGCAAACGACAGATCAAGCCCTCTATCGTTTTGACCTTGATAATCAAAGGAGCTGAACAGCATTTGAAGCGTCTCGTTGATCATCATATCCGCCGCGCGGACGCCAACCCCGATAGACGTAATGACGCAGAAGTGACACGTGTAGGTGACCACTCCCGCAAAACTCGAACCGTCTTCGTCGGCCCCACAACCAGTGCGAATACCGATTTCCAGTGTGTTCGTCCGAGCTTGACAAATGTCGCCAAACTTATGGTAGAATGCTGTGGCGATGGTTCGAGGACCAATCACACGGCCAATTGTGGCCGTCCCGCTAGTTCGACCGCCCACATAGTAGATCGCTGGGCGCCCCACTTCAAACAATCGGGTGACATTTTGAGTGTAAACCGTTTGCAGATCCTGAATCAGCAAACCAACGTCCCCTGCGTAGGCTACACTTGATCCACCAGTTCCGCTGTGCGTTGGAAACGAGATCGAAGCCTCGTCGGCTGCAAAAGTGCCGCCAAAAACGTCCGTTCTACGATTAAAAATATCTCGTCGTGGCATGGTACAAACCTCCTTGTCGAAAAGTCACGGCATTTGCCAAGGCCGTAACAAGTATTTGCCGGACCCGGTCGCCCGACCCCAATAACGTTATTGGGGTTGGGGCACTCAGTCCGGTGGCAGCTAAGCAATAAGGTGACTTGGCGCCTTTCTGGTTAAAAACACTTTGGAGTCTTCGTATAGTAATGTCGTTGTACAAGGCATTTTACCTACGCCACCAGTCTGAGGTGAACCTCCAGGTTGTTCAAGGGGAAGGGAAGAATTATATCCAAGTCGATCACAATGCGATCCAGTAATGTGGCATGCCGCCGCATTCGCGCGATTGTCCCCGAAATCAATTGCGCCCCGGATCGCGGCGTGAAAAAGCGAGACTCCAAGAACTTGATCGCGCTGTGGGTTTCGGCTCGCAACATATCAATGGTGGATTCGGTCACATTGCTAACTCCAATGTAGGGAGAATAGATGTCGAGCATGTAGAAGCTAATCGAATCCAGATTCCTGGTGACCATTTCCTCCCGTTCGGCAATGCTGTCGTAATCCGCGGTCGAGAGAGCGTGTCGCGAGAACACATCCCCAGAATTTGGATCTTGCGTGACAATCCAGACCCCGCCGCCAGCCATGGTACTGAGCTGGGTGCGATTGAACCGGGTCGTCTCGGTCAGATCGTCGCAGCCGTTGATCTCCAGGTTCGTCAGACCCTGTTGCGGTATGACTCCGGATACCAGCCCGGCCAAGCAGCAGTTGAGAAAGTAGCCCTCAACCGTGAAGCCGTCCTGTCCAAGCTCGTGCGGCCAGGTCATCATCACCCGGCGGTCGCTGTAGCCCTTGGTGAGCGTGTACTCAGCCGCTTCCTCGGTCTCGGTGAGATTTCTCCAGATCTCCATCTTGCTGGCCACACCAACCGGCAAGGTGTGCCCGGTTTGCAATCTCAACGAGTCCTCGCCAAGCACGGCGTCCACCACGAACTCGGTGTAGGTGTCGTTGCCGAAACCATCACCCTCGTAGAGATACCGCACGATGTCACCCGCTCGGACCCCGTTGGTTACAAAGCTGGCGTTGGCTGCCGGGACTCGCAGCAACGTGTACTGCGTACCGGAGGTTACGGGATCGTCTTCGAGTACGGCCAAAACCACGGCCTCGTCGTCGGACGTGGTATCGTCGATGATCTCCTTCTCCGTGACCTCGTCCAGATTGAGCCAGAGGTATCTCCAACGCCCAAATGTGGCTGAGGACTGCGAATTGACGTGAGCCTGGAAGAGCCCCCAAACAGTCGCGTTTCGAGTCAGTAGTACGATACCGTAAACTCGACGATCACCATCAATAATCCCCAGCACTTTGGACCATTCGGCTACATCGTCCGGATCGCACACAGCCACGAAAGTAACTGCGGTATCGTTCGAGTTCTGCAGCGCCTTGAAGACACCCCATTTGAGCGGGTTATCCGGATGCAGTGGCCCCGATATGCTCGAAAAAAGCTCCGCAGTATCGGAAATCTGGTTAGCCTCCGAGCAGAGATCTGACAGCCAGTAACGCGCGTGGACGTACACCTGCCCGTAGGTGCAGTCCGACACAACGGGCAACGCTATCGGCACCCCGGCGTTCGTCCAGGAGGCGTCGAAAGCGGTGATCCCGGCGTTGATACTGATCTGGGTGGCGGTCATGTCCCAGTTCGTCAGGGGCGCTGCTCCCGTTCGATTCTGTGCCACTTCGATGTCTTTGCGGATGAACAGAGTCAGATCGACTTCCGTGGCCCCGTTGTCGAGCACGTCCTGATCGAAACTGTGACCAAGGATGAGAGTCTGAACGGCACCCGCAGTTGCGGCATCGCATTCGATATAGTACCGGTCGTTCTTGCTCAGACCGAGCTGGTTGAACTGCACCGTGACGCCCTGGGTTCCGATAGCCACAGCCGTCGCCGCTGCGCTAATAATGGTGGGACCGCTTACGTCCACACCGGTGTCGGTCGTGACGGTGATCTCGGGCGAGTCGGCGTACAAGCCGCCCTTACTGACCCGAATGATGTAGGTCACGTCAGTGGTGCCAGCGTACGTACCGCCGGAAGTTGCTGCGGGTGCGGTGAAGGTCTGCGCGACCGTTACCTCCCAGGTTTGCCCCGCGAGGTAGTCGTCCACGTCAACACCTTCGTTGGCCGCAGACACGGAACACGCACCGAGGGTGTTGTTCCACGTAACGGTCAGCCCGCGAGTGCCAATGGCGGTCGCCACACCGAACGCGGACGGCGTGACGGTTGCCACGTCGTCGTTGCCGGAAGCGGAGGTGACACGAAGCTCGGCCGTGGTGGCGTCACCACCTACCGAAGTCTTCGTGCAGAGGATCGTGTAGGTCTCCTCCACGTCGCCGTCTTCCAGCCCGTCGTAGGTGGCGCCATTCACGCTATCAATGTCCACGCAGTTGTCGCCACCCGCGGTTTGACTGAACGAGGTGGCAGCCACGTCGTCAGCCTGGTTGAGAGCATCGGCAGTCGCTGCGGCAACCACGGCGGCGATCACCTCCGAAACGAACCCGGCCACGTACGTGCAAAGCTCGAACTCGTCCGAACCAACAACGGCGCGAACCTTCGCTACATCACCGACCGCCACGTCGCGGTCGAAGAAAGAGCCCGCAGTCCGCGGATAGGCCGCACCGTTCGATCTGAACGAGGTAGCTGCGGCGCGAATGCGATTGGTCTCCCCAGCCACTGTCTGGATCGTATCGCCCGACCCGATGGTGTCCGTGAAGTATCGTAGCAGCGCGTCGTCGATGTACACTCGCGTGTAGTCGTCATCGACAACCCCTCCGACGGGTCGGTTTGGCCAACTGTAATCCGTGTCCACCAGTTCGTCGTAGTCTCCGAGCAAGCCGAACGCTTTCTCGTCGGACTCAGAATAACGAATCAGGTGAGCATGGGGACCAATGATACAAGCCGGGAGTGGCTGAATGTCAGCCTGGGGGACCAGAGCAATCTCCTGGAACACCAGTGCCTGTGGGACAACATAAGTTGCCATGGGAAGCCTCCTTGCCAAGTGGAGCTAAGAATTGTTTTGTTCGTTACGCCTCCAGGATCAATGATAAGGAAACGTGGTGTAGAGTAGGCGCCTGCTGTGCAATAGTCCAATTTTGCATGAAGGCGTAGCCGACCGTTATGGGTACCACGAAGTTCTCGGTCGCTTCCTCAAGTTCTCCTACAGCTCCAACCTCCACGACCTGGAAGCGGTGAAGGCGCATGTTGCGCAGGTAGTGCGAAGCGAACTCCGTCAACTCCCGTTGCACTTCTGTTGCAAGCACTTCGGCTTGCGCTCCTGTCCCTCCGATGCAAAACAGGGTGTGACTTCCAACCCACATCGTGGAGAAGTGGGGGTCGCCTCGCCTGTCCGCTGGGGGACCTTGATGCTTATCTCCAATTCCAACACGGCGATTTTGATAAGCATTCCTTTTAATGATCACGGCTGGGCGGTGCTCCGTATACTGGGGCAGCCACCGATGCACGCTCTCTATCAATATGTTACTTTCCCCGAACGTGTTCGACCAGATCAGATGCCGCAGCTCGGGATGCTCTATGGAGGCTGCGGACGCGAAGTGCCGAATCAGCACATCCCGCAGGAACCCGGTCAAAATGAGTGGACGAGGGAGCAGCGAGCAGATGCTGCTAATCTTGGTTCCGATGTAGAGTGGTTCTTCGGCCACGAGTTGGCCTCCTTGCCCAACTTACCAACTAACGTCCGGTCACCCCCAAGAGTTGCTGGATCGCTCCTGGCTGTGGATTGAAATCTGCCATGCTCACACGGCTTAACCCGGGTCGAGCCTTGAGTTCCCGTCGCCTGGGCTTCCCTCGCTCGATCTGGGGCGGTTCCACGCTTCGGGACCTCTTCGGACCCGGATCAACCGGGAAGTCGTCCAGGAGGGCATCTGAGCCATCCTCAGCCATGCTGGGCAGGTCCGGGCGAGTGCCCGGGACGCTAAGCGGGGCCAAGGAGGATTCGATGGGGGTCCTGGACGAAACCGGGCGGGGTGTATACGGAACGTATGGCATAAAGTTCTCCTTGCCCCCTATCCTACCAGATTCCCCCCGATCTCCGATAGCTAAAGAAAAAACCATCGACCCGGTCGTGAGACCAAGCCGATGGCGAGTTCGACGTTTGCGACTACGCAACTGCCGGATCTGGAGCCCGTATTACATAGGCACCAGCCCCGTGAACGAGAGATCGGGGGCGACAGAAGGTCGATGTAGTCGCAAGCACCGAGAACGATGTTACTCAGCTCGGATCGCGAGAGCCTCTTACAGTCTTGGCTCGCGACTTCGCGCGGCCGCCCGAGCATCGCGGTGGCAACGGACCACGAGGGCGTCTGCCAAATACTCTTGAAGCGAACTCCGAGGCAATCCCCGTCGCGCCAACAACTGAATCAAGCGAGGATCTGGGGGCGGACTAACAGGCTCCGATGGCCCAGACCGCTTCGCCTGGTTTAGGTGGTGTTGCAAAAGTTTCTTCGGACCGCCGGTCGATCCGCTCGATTTGTGTCGCATGTGCATCTCCAATGTTTGTGGCACGAGAACAAAGAAGATCAACGAGCCAGTTTGACTACGGCTCTGACCGACTTCGCGAGCCTAACAGATTCCCCCTCGGGCGGTCGCGCCGGGCACTGATGTGTCCGTAGCGATTTGTAGACTGGTATCACCGGACGAGGCCGCTTGGGCTGTATCGGCGGTAGCCGTTTCACCTGGACCACAGGTTTGGGCAACTCCCGGACTCGCCGGAAAGTACCCAGGAGTTTCACTAGCGACTTCAATCGCTTTCGCCCTCTCTTCGGCACTAACCCCGCGAACACCGCCGGAAGAGATCGAACGAGCACTGAGGGCTCTCGCGGGGTAGTCGCCAAGGACGACCAGCGTTGCGGCAAACTCGGCAACTGTGTGCGAGGCTTGGAAATCAAGCGCACACGACGCATGTTGTACATAAGCAGTCTCCCAAAAGCAGAACGAGGTGGAAGTAAGAAACAAAAAGGCAGGGGCCTTTTACAGCCCTTGCCCATCGGAGCAACAACGATCCCGGTTCAAGTCAGAGGGTCCGAAGCCCCTGTTGCCGTCACCAAGTATTGCAACTCCTGCTCACGGGTCCTGTACGTTCGCTTGGCCGTATGGCGGGGCGGCTGCACTATTCTCTACACGCGCCAAACAACCAGCAATGGCCAAAGGTAGACCAGAAGAGAGCTGTGGTAGGATTGGTTACAGAAGGCACGCGAACGCGCTACGATAGTGGCGGGACCCGGTTTAGCCGCCAAGCTGATATTCCTAAACATCAGCACATTATAATGACGCGAAATTACCCGGAATTCAGGCGGGCAACTGGTCGGCGATTTCGAGTTGATAGATGGGGCTCGTGAAAGGCAGCAAGCGAAGTTCGACCTGCAACACGGCGGGTACGCCTTGCACCTCGACCAGATGCTGGATGGTGTGAATGACCCAGCGGAAGTCCGTGTCCTTGTCCACCCAAACGTCGTAGGAATCGAGCATCGGAGTTGCGAGCATCTTCGCTCCAACCTGGATCTTGTTCTCCATGCCCTCGTCCGGCTTCAGATGCTCTCGCCGGATAACGCGGTCGAGCTGAGCGTAGACACACTCCACCGGTGCATAGTAGCCGTCGATGTACTCGGTACCCACGGTCGTGGCCGCTTGTGGATTGACCACCTCGTTGGTGAGATAGTCGATGATGCCCCCACCGGGCGTAGGCTGCGGGCCAGTTACTCGCCGCTTGAGCAAGTAGCCGAGTTGCCCTGCATGTGTTCGCTTGAACTTCACCTCCCACAAGCGGATGACGTTGCGGAGTTTTCGCCAGTAGGTGAAACTGAGATCACCCCAGGCGTGCTGCGGTGTGGAGTAATACGGACCGCCCCCGGCCGTGGTCATCACGACTCGATAGTGAATCCACTGCGTCTTGCCGAAAACCCGCGGGGTGTCGTCGAGCAGGAAAAAAGTATTCACGGCGGGCAGTCCAACGTTCTGCCAATCGTCTGCCCCACTCAGACCCGTCGTTCCGACCTGGAGCTGAAAGGTATGCGGCAGCGCGTCTGCGAACTGTGGGTGCAAGGCCCACTCGATACGAGCGCCGTGTTTGATAGTCGGGGTTACCCGCACTCGGTCGAAGATCCAGGCGCAGTCGTCCTGGCATGCTTCCACACAATCGCGGCTACCAGCCTCCTGCGAAGTCATAGCTTGATCCCTGAGTTGAGAACCCGCGACGTACGTTTATTTCCACCTTCTTCGTTACGATAAAGTGGTGCCACTCCTCGGCGTACTGCTGCGCGAGCTGCGTGTATTCACTGTCCTTGGCTTTGTCGTCTTCAGTTAAGCCGCCTGCATTCGCTTTCATTTTGTTGCGGACGTAGTGATGTACTGCCATCAACATCAATTCGCCCGCGATGGCGTTGAGCCAGTGATAACGAAACGGGAAGTTCTGACATGTGAATCTAGCAACCGGCGGCGGGACTTCATTCCATTTCTGGATCGGCCGCGCAATCGCGGAGAGAATCTCTGCATCGTCAAACTCAACATCCGCAAGCAAATCGTTTTCGAGCGGGGTGTCTCGCAGGTGCATACGGATCTCTTGCATGGTCGGGGGCCCGGTCACCTGGTTGACATCGCCAAACAAACCGTCCTCCATGGAGATCAACCCTTTATCCATGAAGATGGTGCCTTCACCCTCCACCTCGACCGCAATCTGGAAGCGATACAAACCTGACTTATCGTAGACGGCGGATGGCAAGCAGAAAGAAAGCACACCGTTGTCGGCATCAACCCAGGTGCCGGGCACATACCCCAGAATTCTCGCGATACCGCAAGCATCACCGAATCGAACTCGAATGGTGGGCTCGACTCCGGCAGACTCCGATTCTGATCCGGAAACGGACTGCGAAAAGCAATCCGAGAAGTCGGCGATCTGGCCATCCGGCCACCGCACTTCCCACTGCACACAACCGTCCACCCCCTTGTCCACCACCACATGCCGTCGCTTGGTGACAATTGGGCAGCCCTCGTGGGTCGAGTCCGCGGACTCCGCGGTGAAGACCGTACAATTTACAGGCCGTGTCATTAGTGGCCCTCCATGGCTAGATGTAGACCCTTCCGGGCTGTCTCTGGTCCTTCAACGCACACAGATCGACCTCGGCGGTAATCTTCCCAAGTTGGGCACTTCCCATGCCCTTGCAATACTCATCATACCGCACGAACTGGAATCTCGGGAACTCCAATCCGCGATCCGCGGCTGGCAAATTGTCTCGCGACTTCGCTGCCAAGCCCTTATGTGTAAAATACTCGAAGGTGTGAGCGGACCAATACGACTTGTAATGCGGGGCGAACGCTGCGGCTCCTGTGGCGGAGGGGTAAGTTGCAGACAAGTAGCCACCGGGAACCAATCGAGCGTAGAACTCGCGAAACAGGGCCAAGGTGGAAGGCCAATGCGGGGTCAATTTTGGGAGAAACTCGTGGCCCAACTCGATCCAGCCGTAGGTAAGCCCGCCATCACGAGCCGCCTCCCAGTCCTCCAGCTCGTTGAAGCGCCCGACATGCAGCTTCTCTCGACGGCACCACTCCGCGATCAGCTTGCGTGTACTCGCGTTGCGAATCTTCGTGGTCTCCACTTGAATTTCGTCCTGGAAGGACTTAACGGAGTTGGAAGAGTGGAAGCGATAAAGATAACCCACACCACCAATGTGCGCAAACTGAAATCCAGCCAAGTAAGTACGGACCATCAGGTCGTGGTCATCGCAGACCGCCAGCTCCACGTTGTGGCCTCCAATTTTGTAGTAGGCTTCCTTGCTCCAGCAGCGGACATGATCCGGGGCGAAGTAGATCTCGCATAGCGACCGCGGGCTGATCGGGAAATTACGGGTGGCAATGAACGTCTTGCCGTACACCTCAAAGTCGTAACTCTCCCAACCATAATCCCCGTGATAGGTTTGCGGCAGGATCTCTTCTCGGGCTTCGGAAAAGGATGCCCCATCCGAGTAGATGAACCCGGCGCCGGTCTGCTCGAATGTTTTGGCGATCTTGGCCAGCACGCCCGGCACGAGCGCATCGTCGTGGTCTAGCTCCACAAACACGTCGCCGTCCGCGTTGTCGCAAGCGTATCGCTTCAGCTCCCCGATCTTCGGCCGGTCTTTCCAGTAGAACGGAGCGATCTTCACTTTTTCGTGCTCGACAATCTGCGGCGGCAACTCCGGAAGTTCTTTCCCGTCTTCGGTGTTGGGGACAATGACCCACTCGAAATCCCGGTAATCTTGACGCAGAATCGACTCAAAGGTGTCGAGCAGGTACCGGGAGCTATGAGTAGGCGTAAAGATACTCAGTTTCGTCATCGGGTTCTCCTATGTAAGCGAGGGTCGCCCACATTATAGGGGAGAGCTGCAACCAGGCCCAGCTCGTTTACCTGGTACGTATCCGAAGCATGAAGTTCCCGCTCTCGAACACTCGCCCAGCGTTCGTGTCGAGCTGAATGATAACACCCTCGCCGTTGCTACCCGTGACCGTCCGAAACAGGTTAGCCCGCTTCCAAGAGCCCGGGACACCGGTCGCTATCTGGAACTCGGCGTCGTAGTCAGTCTGCATGTCGGCCATCGGAGCTGGCGGCGTCGGTTCCGCACCCGCGTTGTACGTCCAACCAGCGATGTTGTGGTGAATCAACGAGATATTTGGGGTTGCATCGTTGGCTCCACCCAGGAACAGCGCCTCAAAGCCTTCGATCACGAAGTCAGAGTTGTTGCTGTCCCAGTATTTCGAGTAGCCCCAATTACAGTTCTTGGCGGTGCCGCTCTGGTGAACGATAAAAACCTGACCGATCCATTTCTTTGAAGTCTCAACATAGAAGCCAGCCGCCGACCCGTTTGGAATCACAATGTCCTGCTCGTCGCCAGCGGTTCGAGTGCCATCATCAAGAATCGAGGTGCCAGTGATCCGAATTGTAATGTCGTCTACTGCGACCGCTCCGAGTACGACAAACAAGTGAGCACCGTAAGCCAGGTTTGCATCGCCCATCGTCTCCGGACCGGGATCGAAGGTGGCGCTACCCGTGTTGAAGTTGTAATACCCGCCCACATAATCCACACCACCACCACCGGCTGTGCGGCTCTTGAGTGACCAAGTCTTCTCGCTGTGCGGGAAACTACGAGTAAGCTCCTCCCACACAGCGTCGGCGGCGTGGTATACCAACGTTAGCTTGTCGTGATCCAATATGGCCACCGCACCATGCAGGTGCAAACCATTCCCGCTGTTTAGAATGACATAGTCGGAGTTAGAGGTTCCCTCCAGGATCAGAAACTGACCATCAGTACCCGCTGCGATCTGCGGGTTTTTCGTGACGGTCACGGCACCGACCGCGGTGGACAGGCGCATTATCGGGCTAGTCGGCGCGACGCCACCAATTGCGGTGACTTCCTGCTCGGTTGCATCGAGAATGAAAAGCTCTAAAGGATCGGAGCTGTCCGGAGTGGCGGCTACATCACTCGCGAGAGTCTCCAGGTCATCAGCGATACCGCGGAAGTTTTCGTCGTGCGCTACGCCGCCGATAAGCCCGCCTCCGACCCACAATCCTTTGTAGCGACTAGGCGCCATGCAAAACTCCAAAGAAAATGGCGGCAAGCGACGTATGCCACTCGCCGCCAATGGTCTTTTGTTGTTTCGACCCCGCAGCCCCTAATTTTCACTGAGTGATACCTCCCAGCACACATCCGCGATCTCGACGTTTCCGCCGTCGATCTGGAGGATATGGCTGGTCTGATTCGTCTCATCGAAGAGAATGGGGGCGGGCGTGCTGACGATGGTGATGTCGCCACGGTCGAGCGCATCCAGGAGTGCATTCATGTGGCGATTGCCGAAGCGGTCGCCACGATTGATGGCCTCCAAAATGTTCCCGAAGACGCTAATCTCCTCCGCATTGGCAAGCCGTCGCCCATGGGCCGGAATGAAACCAAAAAACATTTCCTGCCCGGAGGTATTCCGAAGAACGGACATCAAACAACTATGATCGTAGACAATGGCCATGGGCCTCAAGCCTCCATTAAGCAAGTACGTTTAGTTCAAACCGATCCCACTACTAGGCGGCGGTGATCTCGGCTTCCGATGCCGCGGCGACAGCCTCGGCATGTTTCAGTACGAGTGTGGAAGCATAGATCCCGGGGTCCTGGGCAAACGCCAGGGCGGCCTCGGATGCTTCGTTGCTCGGAGGTGAAGCCGCGCCTGCCATCTTGTCGAGGGCGGTGTGGGCTTCCGCAAAACGGTCCGAGCCGGTCTTCGTTTGCGGCGCCACGAACGGGTCGGCATCCCGCTGCTCGGCGAGTTCCGCAACCTTGAAGCTCAAATTGTAGAGCGATGCCGCTTCTTCGGCGGTCTCGGGAACGATTCCAAGCTGCGCCATCTTATGGAAGAAGGCTCGCTTATCAACGGTCTCGATGATCGTCTCGTAGGCGGTCTGCTCGTCCGGCAGTTGTTGCTGGTTGGCAGCCATGTGCAGTTGATCCTTGAGGTTTACAATAACGGTATTGTGAATCAGGTGGAGAGCCTGCCGGGCTCCTAAGTGGCTAGAAGCCCGGCGGCGCGACCCTCGTCCCTAATGACGATCACACGAAGTCCGCACGGGCCAAACCGGACGTGTGTCCAATGCTGGCGCCGTTGGTCTCGTACGCGAAGAATTCGAGCATGTACGCTTCTCGGCGAATGTACATGGTTGTGTCTTCGAGCGTGTAATGCTTGCCGATGAATTTCGGATCAGCAAACATGTAGATGGAATCAGTTGGGATAATGTCCTTTTTGATCGTGATGATCCAGCGGACACCCATGAAGTTCTGCTCGGACCAGCCGTTCTTCATAATGTCCTGGGACACATCGCCGCCCATCTCCGTCCGACCAAACTTGCACACCTCCTTGATGGTGATGTTGTTGATCAGACAGGTATGGACCTCCAAGTTCGACGGAGTGTTGGGCATGATCTTCATCATGTCCCAGAGCGTGTCGCGGGTGACACCACCAGCGAGTTGCTCCCACTGCACCGTGCCGGAAGTCGGAACGGTCAGGCCCGCACCGACGAGGCAAGTGTTCACCGCGGTGATGAATTTGCCATCTTCTTCCGCTAGCATATCCTTGATCGCATTGTCCGACAGAACCTGCCGAATGTCCATGATCCAGGTACGCAGCTCGTCCACGTCCTTGGTGAACCGCGGAGTGACGATGCGATCCATCATCACCAAGTACCGCGGGCCGCGGATGTAGAGGTTCATTGGCAGCGTGGCAAACGGCACGCTGATTGCGGCGGGCGAATCCGGTTCCTTGTCCACCACCTTGACCGGCTTGTCGGTCGTGACCTGTCGGTCCAACTCGTCGTTCGAGATGGGTACCGGCGGCATAACGCGGCGGAAGAAACCGTCTTCCCGCATTCTCGTGCGGGTGAAGTCGTTGACCGCATCAACGGCCTCTTTCTCCATCACGGGATCTCGCGAAGCGAGTTTCTCCATGATGTTTTGGCTCATCAACTGAGCCTCCTCGGGCGTAAGAATAAGATTGTCGGTGGCCATCACCGCACCTCCTTGTATCTTGGGTAATTGTTTAGTTCAGGAACACTGCCGTGTGCCCACTCCTTGAACGAAGTGACGCCTACGGGGTCTCAGGCAACCATACTGGCCAAAAGCCCAGAGCGTTGCGGCGATGACTATTAACGAACACAGCACGGCTCACCACGCCCACGATGGGATTGGTGTACTGGGTGCCGAGAGTCAGCCGACCACCGGTGACTGCGTTGGCGTTGGCGTTGATCGCCTGCAACAAGTCGCCCGGATCGTACGTGTCTCCGAGTCCGGCTTCGGGCTCGAATTCGGTGGTCTCCAGCTCGTAGCTGCCCTTGGCCACGAAGCCCATGACAACTCCGGTCGGGGAGACAGCCATCCAGCCTCCGGGATCGTCGTCTTCCGATCCGGTGATACCACCCGGGTTTGACACGTCCGGGTCGTCGGAGTTCTGGAACAGAAAGATGGCCATGTGTCCGATACCGGCACCCGCTGCGGGCACTCCGGTCTCGTACTCACCGGCCGCGTTCAGGTGAACGCAACGTCCCGCGAAAAACGGGTCGATGGTAACGTTGGCGCTGAGCTTCGCGGCGAAATCCACCGCGTGTGGCGAAGGCCACCCCTTGGGTGCTTCGAGCGTATGCGCCGTCATCTGTCGGGGAACTGCCATGTTCTTAGTCCTCCTTGCTTGGATGCGGACTGGTGTAAACTCGCTTCGGGAGGCAAGCCCGCCGAGAGTCCTTTCTACTTACGCCGGGAACTGCTTGTGAATTCCGGCCGCTTTCAAAAGCGGCATATCGGAAGCCCGCAGCTCCTCGCTTCCTGCTCGCTGGCCCACAATACCGCCAGCGCTCAGATCGTCGGTCGTACGGCCGTTGCCCGCCGAAGCAGACTTATGGCCGCTGGTGTCGCCTTCGCCAGGACCACCAAGCCCGAGCTTCTGATTGAGCTGTGCAATCTTCTGCTCGTAGGCTTGCTTCTGTTCGGCGCCAATTTGGATCAGGTTACCAACCACAGCCAGCGCACCTTCGTGACTACCGAGCTGCGCGGCGGCGGCTTCCTTTTCCGTGTCCTGGATGTAGTCGTGCTCGCGGAGCATATCTACCTGGATCGGAACCGCGACGGCGACCTTTTCCCCTTCCGCAACCACACCCACTGCCAGCTCTTGAGCTGCCTTGAGCGCCGCTCCGGCGCTTTCGACAAAATCAAGACCGGTGAGATTCGTCGTGTTACTCATCATTATCCTCCGTGACCGGAGATTTCTAGGATTGGTCCAAGTCGCCTATGTTCCAGCGACTTCCTTAACGTAATTGACCAGCCGCTGAAGCTGCTGGGCTTGTGCGGCGGTCTTGGGTTTCCAACTGGTCAGCGACTCGCCGCTCGCCAGCTTCCGATTGAGAGCCTGAGCAGCTTTCTGCGCGGCTTTGGCCTCGAACTGCTCGGGGCCGATGCCTACTTGCTGCAAGGCGGCCAGCAACATGGCCAGGTCCTCTTCGGAGAGGCCTTCGAGTCCCATGCCACCGCCTTCCGGCGGCATCCCGCCACCTTCCGGCGGCATCCCAGCTCCGGGCGGCATCCCAGCCCCGGGTGGCATTCCTCCGGCTTCGGGCGGCATTGCACCTCCGAGACCCAGACCGCCACCTTCCGGCGGCATCCCAGCTCCAGGCGGCATCCCTCCAGCTTCGGGCGGCATTGCGCCTCCGCCTCCGCCGAGGAGACCTGCTATGCCACCGCCTTCCGGCGGCATCCCGCCACCTTCCGGCGGCATCCCAGCTCCAGGCGGCATCCCTCCAGCTTCGGGCGGCATTGCGCCTCCGCCTTCGCCGCTGCCCATGCCCTCCAAGGCCTGTTCGCCGCCGATGTCGCCGCCCTGGGTTAGGGCTTCGAGCAGAGCCGCTTCCTCGCCGCCACCGCCTTCGCCGCCCATCGGGCCGCCTTCGGCAGGAGCTTCGTGGGCCGGGTCCCCGCCCTCGTCACCGGCGGCCTCAGGAGGGTTTGCGGAATGGCCCTCACGTCTGGCCTCATCGGAATTTTCCTCCTCGTCCATCGCCTTCTTCTCTTTCATGTAGGCGTGAACGTAGGCGGCGGTCTTCTCGGCCCGGTCGAAGGACACCTGCACGGTGTCCTCCAGGGCACGAAAGATCATTTGGTCTTGAGCTTCCTTCTGGACGCCCTCAACCACTCCCCCCGAGGCGACAGCAGCCGCCAGATCGTAACCCGCCGCGGCAGCCTCCTTGTCGCCCTCGCTCTTGCCTTTGCCCTTACCCTTACCGGGCGGGTGCGCGGCTTCGGGCTCGCTGTCGGGGGTCGCGGAGTTCCCGCTCGGGTCGCCTGCGGTGGTGGGCTCGGCCTGCTTGCTTTGCAGCGCGGCAGCCTTGGCCTGCACCTCAGCGTTGGCAACAGTCGCAAGATCGGCCAGGAAAGTGTTACCGCTCACCTCGGCCGTGGCGACCTTATCGAGAACAGCCTGGGCCTGAGCGTACTTGTGCCCATCCAAGCTGTCATTGTCGGTTCGAGCCGGATGCGCCGTTTGCCCCCGCTGGGTACCCGGATCATCCTTCCCGCCCTTGGCGGAATCGGTTTCGACGGCGGAGTCTTCGCCGGTGGCCGACTGATTCGTCCCAATGTTCAACTGGGCTGAATCTTGGCCGCCGGGAGTACCGGGCGCCGTTGCATCGACCGCCGGGCTGCCCTGGTCGTCCTTCACGTCCGAGGTATTCTCGGCCGAGCGGGCTCCCTCTTGGGCATCGTCGGTACGGTCGTCAACACCCTTGACAGGGTGCGTCGTCTCGCCCTGGTAGCCGCCAGCCTCGGTATTGGCTTCGGCACCTTTTTCCTGGGCGTTAGCGACTCTTTTGAGCATCGCGTCGATGTTATCCATCGCGGAGCCGCGCTTGGTAAGCGTCTGAGTCATCCTTGCCTCCTTCACAACAATAAGATGGATGTGAGCAAGCGTCCTGCCTGAGTCGCCCTCGCGATTCAGATTAGCTACCGTAATTTGACAGGACAACAAGCCGTAGTGTCAATGGTAGTTGTTGTTCTCCCTGGGGTTGCGCTGCCAGGAAGGCCAGCTTGTACAGAGCGTACTGCTGGGCCAGATCATCGCCTGGCCCAGCAGCTACTCCGGCTGTCTTATACCCCGATCCCGCCACAACCAGGGCCGGAATCGAGTCTTTTCGGAACACCGACCGTTGAATCCGCTCCTCCACCAGCGGCGATGACAATGAGGCTTCCCCAGCCAGTTTGAGTGCCCAAGTCCTTTGCCCGCGAGGGGCAAAGGTCCCGGTATCAGGCTGGAAAACATTGTCACGGGCCCTGCGAGGCAGGTCCGGATCAGCAGCCAAGCGTGTAAATACCCCGGGGACGTGTGGGGCTACACGGTCGGTGAGGCTGGCGAGCTTTTCGCCCGTCTCACCAGAAATCCACCTCAAAAAGTCCGGGAGAGACAGGGCCACCTTCTGACCGGCCAAAACTGCCAAACCCGTCGCCGCTTTCGCGGTCCCCGGCTCGCCCAGCGGGGTCAAGTCCGCCTGGGCTTGCTTTGCGGGGCTTACGGCTCGGACCAAGGCCCGATCCCGCTCCGTCAGTGGACTATCTTCAAACTCCCGCTCGATAGCGGCAAGTTGTTGAGCTAATTTGAGCACCGGCGGGCCGTCTCCAATTTGGATCTCGTACCCGTTCTGGGTCGCCCACCACTCCGCCAACTCCGCTCCGCCCATCACACCCAAAACGGCGGCGGCCTTCGACATATAGTCCGCTCGACTGCCGTACGCTGTGCGGTCGGCGGGTTTGACAACTTCGGACATGTCAAAGAACTGACAGTTTGGATTTTCCACAAACTGTTGGCGGCCATTCGATGCGAGCTTGCCAAGGCCGTGCTGGCAACCAAGACCCCTGAAATGATCCCGCGGGCTGACACACGTATCCTCGGTGCAGTATTCGGAGCGATTGGCCGCCTTGTTGTGGCAATTATCGCAAATGTCGTAAGCAACTTTTGTCGCCATCGAGAACGGAATATCGTCCCCGGCATGGAACTTGTCGATGGTTGAATCAGGTAAAACCAAGCCTCCGTTGCGAACCGCCGCTTCCTTAGTGCCATTACCAACCAACAGTAGCTCGATGCGCCGCATGTTGTCGTTGTATGCAGCCAGGGCTACCTTCCCGTACGACTTGTCTGGGTTTTTATTACGGTGATTTCGATAGAACCGCGCTTGTTCCGTAAACGTGTGGAGCTGACTCCGACATGTGGCTTCCTTGAACCCGTCGCCGTTGCGATTACAATTCTTGACAGCCACACCGTTGCCCACGGTGTAACTGTGAGCAGGAAGAACCTCCAGATTGTAAACAGTTTCCGCCAATCGAAAGTGCTCTACACTGCGAACGGGTCGGCAAATAAACCCGTTCCACAGGAAGCTGTGTTCTTTATACTGTCGCGGAGACACATCTGTATGCTTTCGGCAGTGTTGCAAAAGCCACGAGCCGCTAGCATTATTGAAACTAACTCTGTAATGCGTGCGCATCTCGCTCGTCTTGTTGTCGTTGAAAGTAACCAATTGCACGCAGGCTGCCACTCCGAGGCGGGACAACACCCACTGCATATCTAACGCCAATCGACGAGAAGCGCTCGTGGCGGAATAACGAGCCTCCACATACCCAGAATCTTTCCGGGTGTGCTTCGGGCAAGTTCCATCCCCATCCAGATACGAGGCGACCATTCGGGCTAATCTTGCTGGTGTCTGCGAGTAAACGGCGCCGCCCAATTTCTTGTGCTGCGAATACTCGCCACCCGCCTGGTAAACCCGCTCGGCGAGTGCGTCGTTCCCCCGTAACGTGTACGTCGCCGTACCGTTCTCCTCGGAAAAATAAGGCCCGCGGAGCCTCAAACCAGTATACTCGTCGCAAAGGAACCTTGCCGCTACCTCGAAGTCCTGACAAACCGTCTCCATTTCATGCAAGCCAAATGCGAAGCTCAGCCCTTTACGGTGCTTGCGCTTGCTTTTGCTTTTGATAAAAGAACCTTCAGCCAGCCAGTAACCAAATACCGCTGCGAATGCCTCAGACCAGGGCCATGTCTGCGACCCCACGCCACGATCCGGAACCGGGCAAAGCATATAATCACCAAGCTGCAAATCGGTCGCCGACTTCTCACAAATCTCATAAGACGGAAAAGCGCGGCTGCAATTTCTCTTATCGCAAATTGTGTTGTTCCGACTTGTTCCCGGCTTACAGTGTTTTGAAGCATCAATCTTGCAGGCTACCTGCGAAGCGGGCAAAACGTAGAATCCGTGATTGCCAGTACAAGTTATCGGATCAAGTAGCCCGGCGATCTTCAAACGAACACCATCCCCGTTAAACGGCTGGTGGTAAGTCGTGCTAATTTTTCCTACTCGTCCATTGCGATCAACAACATCCTCTCCGAGAAGCAATTGCTCGATGGGTACAAGCGCCCCATCAGCCCGGCGAACTTCCGTGCCTTTAACAAAGCATCCATACCCCTCCGTAGAACCAAGTGCAATCAGATGGATCGGCAGATCGCCGGAGCCGAGCTTCACTTGCCCAAGCATATTGGCGAACACGTTGGACATGGCCCGCTTAATCAGCGCACTTCGCAGGTCGGCGGGACCAATACGCCCGTCGCTCCCTACCTTGAGTAGCATCGCGGGTTGCATGTCCATGCTATCCCACGAGCCAAGTTCGACAATCTTGATCATTATCCACCCTCCGTGGCTGCAAAAACATTTCGGAGCTGCTGTGTGCTCGCGTTGTCTGTTTGTCTCTGGAGTAAGAGTGGAATCAGCATAGCGGCAGCCGCCAACAGACCCCGTTTCCCCCACCGGCGAGGCTTACCAGCCATTGAGGCTTGTCGCCGTATGATGGCAAGATCTTCGCGAGTCATCCCGGAGATAAACCTGGAAGGAAGAGCTGCGCGGGTTTTCACCGCTAACCAACCTGGCAATCTCCCGCGATTTGCCTTGAGCACCGCCGCAGGATTCGTGTGTGCATCCAACAGCGCCTGTGCTCCGGGGAACGCCGCCGAACCCGGCGCCGCCATGCTTCGCAACTTAGCTATCGCAGCCGAATCGCCCGCCACGTAATCTGCCATGCTAATGCCTGAGACGGTAAGCGTTCGCCGTAGACCCGCAGGAATCGCGGCTGGTTTGATAGTCAGAGCCGTGGGAGCCCCCTGCGTCCGTCCAAGCGACTCCAACCACCCGCCAAATCGCTTTCCGGAATTCTTACCCGCAACTGTGGCTGGGTCACCAGAAAGCGGAGTCGACCTATCGACAGCGTGCTCGGCGCCTACAGCCATCCGGTGCGGGGCTGCGACGGCCTCACCAATCGCGAGACCTGCCGCGCCTCCCGCGGCCATGCCAGGTAAAGCTCGCGGAACAGTGCCGCCCGCCTCAAACCACGGCACTTGCATGGCGTCTCTCGCCTGCTCCAGCTCCTGGACTCGTCGCTGCGCATCGGGCAGGCTTGTGGAAGGGACTCCGGGTGTTGCAGCCCCGTCCGTCGCGATATTCCCCTGAGACCGGTCGTACAAATTCTTTGCCGCCACTCCGCCCAAGCCCATAGCGCCACCCGCCAAAGCGCCTGTGAGCGCGCTGCTGACCGGGGCTCGTTCCTCCTTGCGGCGTTGAAACGAGGAGATGAGTCCAACCAGGCCACCCACCCCCGCGCCCACCATGGGCAAGCGATAGGCCGTGTGTTTGGGGTCCATCACCCAGTTTGCAGCCGATGTGCCCATGCCCTTGAGAGTATCGAACGGACCTGTGGCCTCCTTGACTCGGCGCATACGCCGACCCAGTGTGGCCTGCTTGGCCAGAAGCGTCACCGCTTCACTGAGTTCAAATGAGGACAGGTTCTCCGGCTTCATCTCGTCTTCCTTGATTTGTCTGTCGGATTGTCTTCTCCAACTCGGCAGCCTGCTGGGCCTCGAAAGGCTCCATGGCGCCACCAGACAATCGTTTCCGCAGCATCGGTCGCAAAGCCAGCGGCTGGGTCGCCAGCGACGGGCTTGTGGCTAGGATCTCGTTGTACGCTTCCGACACCTCGTCGGGATCGTAACCACTGATTACCTCATCGTTGGCAAGCAAGTCGTTCAGAACGGCTCCCGCCTCGATCTGACGCAACTCATCCAAATGTTCGGGATCGCTCAGCTCCAGTTCGGTATCTCCAATCAGTTCGGAAGTTGGCTTAGGCGTGAACAAGCCCCTTGCCCCACCCGCCGAGGCACCCCCCACCAAGCCTCCGAGGATGTTGCCGAAAAAGGCGCGCTTCTCCCCCTGCGGTCCCGGCGAACCCAGCACTCTTGTCGGAGTCGGCACCGGGGCTGGGGCAAAAGGGCGCATCAGTTTTTCCATTTCCACCGCGCATTCCTTTTCGATCTCCTGGGCTTGTTTGGTCATCTCGATGGCACCTGCGGCGCTATCGAGTGCGTCCTTGATCAGACGATATGGCTTCCCAATGACTCGTCCTCGCTCGTCATGTTGAACAGGCCGAGCCACTTTCGGAGCCTTGGAAAAGTCGGGCACGGGAACACCGTTCCGGTTGGCAACATAAGACAGGGCGTCCAGAGCCGCCGGGCCAAACAAGGCGTTCGCGTTGAAGCCGACCTCTTGAAGAGGCAGTCGAGCGTACTCAGCCTGCTTGAAGTATTCTCCAAGATTTCCAAGAGCTAAAAGAAAGTCGTTCCTTGCCCCTCTCGCCACTTCCCACCAAAAGGCCGCCGTCTTCGTGATTTGCTCCTTTTCACTGAACACCTTGGCCATTTTGATTTGCGGGTCCTGCCCCTTCAGCTCCTTGGGTGGCTCCGGCATCCGTACGTTCGCCGAAGCAACCTTCTCCCGAGCTGCGACCACGTCGTGTTGGAAAGGCTTCGGAGGCGATGCGTATTCCGCGGAGACGATATTTGGATCGAATACGGTCACCGGGGACGCCACTTTTTCCGGGTAGAGCGCCTCGCGAACCTCCTCGATAGCCGCAATGGGGAAGTCGGCGAGCTTGCAGAGGATACCCTGGCCGTCCGCTCCGCACTTATCTCGTTGGTAGGCCTGGCGGCCCGTATTGTGCGCCTGAACCATCAAGGGCAACACGTCGGCGTCCACCTGGTTGTCCCTCGCCACCTTAATGATGGCCTGGGTGGGATGCTCGCCGCCGCTAACCAAACCCTGGACCTGGCGCATCCAACCGATAAGCCGGTCCTCGGCCTCCTTGCCAAATTGAGACATGATTACTCCTCGCTGGTTTCCACGGCGGTAACCCGTGCCGGGTCGTGAGCTTCTTTCGCCAGTTTAAGCTCTTCGGGCACATAACCCAAGGCCAGTGCCATCTGCTCGTCCGCCCGGGGCTCGACGGCTGAAGTAGCGTACTGATACGCCAAAGTGCCCGGTGTAAGGTCTTTGGCGCCTTTTCGAGCCACGACCCACGGAATTCGCTCCATAAACGCTCGGACGTTCTTCTCTACGTCCGTCTCGGGGCCACCGGCTGTTGCGGATCGCTCGGCGTGCATGATGCTCACATGGATCTGCATCAACTCCATCACATTGAACCTGTTGACCTGGAAAACTTGAGCCGCCTGGGTGGAACGATTCCGAATCAAGGTGGCGAAGGTGTCGTCATACCAGGGTGTGATGTCCTCCGCACGACGCGGCAAGCTACCTCGGCGATGCCCGGATACAACGATGGTCAGCACAAGTGGCCCACCGTAGTAGCCAAACATCTTGAACAGGAGATCTTGCTGATTCTCTGTTACCGTGTCCCCGCGATTCGCTGCTCGATAGGCAGCGGACCCGAGCACGGTCTTGGCTACCCATACCTGGGCGTGCAGCCGATCTCGTACGTTGAAGAACAGTTTCTCGTACCAATCCAGGGCCTCGGGGATCGTGTCGAGATGGTCCGCACAATCTGTCAGGGGGTCGCCCGTCAAGAGAAACCCCTGCGCAATCGAGCGCCACTCGCGATCCGGATGGAAGTGCAGTGTGTGGGCATAGTAAAGCGCTGGGTTCTTCTCGAACAGGTTGGCTCGACCGTCTTCCGTGGTTTGAGCCAAGAACTTCCGGAGGAACCGGTAGTATTCGCGAACGTACTGATCGTCTCGCCTACGATGCGGCTTTTTCGGCTCCGGCAAGTGCTCAGCCAAATCGAGGACCCGCTCTTGCCGCCAGGCGGCCGGACGAAACGGGCTGTGGCGTTGAAATTGACTGTGCATACCAATAACGTTAGTGCTAAGGCAGTTCGGGCTGGAGGATCGTGAAAGCGACCTGGAACGGTATCGCGGTGCCAACAGCGTTGACCGTGATCTCCAGGTAGATCTCCCCCAGCCGTCGCCTCGACACGACATCTCTCTCGGACTTGTTCTCGTAGGGCCAAGCCTTCTCGAAGTTCGTATCCGCCACCTGCCCCGCCGCAACTGTGTGCGGCGCGATGATCATGTGCATGATACGATCACCCAGGGCCTCGTCGTGCGGATTGAAGGACTGCTCGGACACGGAACGGCAGGCATCCCAACGGTCGTAGAGGTTGTACGTATAGCCGTCCGCATCGCCCCCCATCTGCTTGATGATGAACCTGGAGAGGACGCCACGAGTGGGTGCGGGGAGAATAAAGCACGTCGCTTGCCCCCCGACCGCAATCACGTCGTCAACTCGCGAGTAAGGAATGGACATAAAGACTCCTCCTAAATGGCGTCGATCAGCACGTATGCCGCCGCGTGCTCCGCGGCGCCTAGCGGGCAGAGTTCCAGTGTCTGAAGCTGATTTAGAGTCAGCGACGACAACTGGCCTCGTCTGAGTAAGCAGAGATATAAAGGCATGTTACACGTATCCAAAAGTGTCGTTGAAAAACGCGGCGTTGTTGGCAATGTCCTTCACAATGTCGCGGGGCACGAACTCCACCCACTCCTGCAAATCCGGCGGCTCGATCTTACCGGAGCCCGTGTGAGGGAACTTGTACATGTACAACCCGTCCGGGTCCTCCGAGGTATTCTTTACGTCGTCGAACTCGTGCTCGAACTCCTCCTCTCCCAGGTGTCCGTACACCCGAGCCATCGTGCCCTGCGGGTCGCTCGCAAACTCCTCGTACCGAATGAACAGTACGTTCTTCTGATCCCGACGAACCAGGTCCATCACCCCGTTCAACGGGCCGCCAATCAATCCCTCGGCACCGAACATGTGCTGGTAACGCGCCAGCACCGTCTTGCCAATAGGCTTCTGGGCCTCGTCGTACAGCGCCGTCCGCTGGTGCTGCTTCTCGCAAGATGAGAAGATCGTTTTCAGATCTCGCACCAACACCAGCAACTTCGCCTGTGGGAACAACTGCCGAAGCAACAAAGCCTGAAACGGCCACCCCCTGGACTTGTCAAAGATCACCGGGCGGTCGTGGACTTTGTGCCACTCGGTCACGAACGCCCGCATACTCTGCGCTACTCTCTCGTTGGTCTCCTTCTTCCGCCTGTCAAGCATCGCCTTAAACTCGATACTGTGACTCAATACGCTGGAAACCGCTCCAACGATCTGCGGAAGGATACTGGTTGTCGTTGCCCAAAATCTCGGGTTCTGGTTCAGTAAATTGCACAATAACGTGCTACCGGCTCGGGGCAATCCGGTAACGACATGCAGTTTCATAGCTTCCTCGCGTAATCGGGGGTTTCATGTGACGATCCAAAACTAAGGGGTATTGTAGTAAAATCGACGCGAAGTGCCGAGACAGTTACTCCGTAGCGACCGTGACTGTGCCGTCTGGATTCACGGTCAATCCAGGCAGCCCCGACATGTCGATGGTCGTTTCACCTGTCGTGGTGTTGACGAGCGCAGCCAAACCCTGAGCGAAAGTCACCACCTCCCCGCCGTCCTCGCCCAGGGCGTCAAAGACCTCCTGCGGAGTCAGCTTGGAGTGGTTCTGGAACATGGCCGACATGAGCTGCTTGTGCTGCTGCACAAGTTGCTGAAGCATTCGCTTCCCGAGCCCTTCGACTCGTTGCACGACCTTCTCCTGCCGCTCCTCCAGGGTTCTCTCCCTCCTAGTCTTCTTGCCCGACTTCAAAATGGACATGTTTCCCTCCCGGGGTTTATGGACAAGCAACAACCTGTACGGAGCTGCCGTTACTGCGAATGTAGACGTGGTTATTGGATACCCAGATGTCCCCGTTCCGCGGAATCCCGGGCGAACCGGTGGTTCCCTTGATCCGAATTCCGACGCCCATTGATAGGGTGTCAGTCTCAGTGTTCGATCCCGGGCCAAACTGTATTGCATTGTTGACGGTCGCCTGAATGCTCTCGCTGTAGCCGTAACCGAAAGCCATCGAACCGTTGCCAGTCGCTTGAATAGTGTGACCAGTTCCGTAGATTGATCCGCCCGCCCAAGCACCGACGCCCCTCGCGTCGATCACGCCGTACGAGCTAGCATATCCATGCGTGAAAGCACCCCGGCCATACGCCCAAAGTTTCCCAGATGTCCTCGCATAACCGCCACAAAAAGCGCCACCAGCGCCCGCGGTGATCTCGGTGTAGTATGCCAGTGCGCCAACGTTACAGTACCCGTGAGTAAACGAACCAATGCCAGAAGCATATATTTTAGAGTAACCCTTCAACGCGCCATGTGCGACCGCACCGGCACCGGAGGCGTACAGGTGAGCGGAAGTACCATTCACCTGCCCCGTCACGAGACTACCATACCCGGATGCGAGAATGTTGCCATCGTAGTTAGTGCAATTTCCCCAAGCAAACGAGCCTTGGCCGATGCTACCAATACCGTCATTACCAGCGTTGTGTCCACCTGCCAACGCGCCGTTGTTGGTAGCTCGAATGTCCCCGCCGCCGGTACACCCCCCAAACGCGAAAGAGCCCGAGGAGAATGTATATAGCAATGAAGAGTTAGACACATCGCCAAACGCAAATGAACCCGCACTCTGCGCAGCAATAGAGCCATAACTATGACTATAACCACCAGCGAAAGAGCCGAAGCCTTGGGCTCGAACGTTCGAGTTTTCGTTTGCATAGCCATGCGCGATGCACCCGGCGCTGCTGGCCTTGACGTACGAGTAATTCTTGGCGAAGCCAACCACCGCGCTCCCCTTACCCGTAACGGAAAGGCTGCCATTGTACCTCGCGTACCCAAAGAGAGCACCGTGAGCGGACACAGTGACAGTAGACGTGTCGTGACAGTAAGCCGCTAGCACTCCGGCGACGGCTCCATACGTGACAGTTGAGTTGTTCTGCTGCACTGCGTAGAGGAATCCGGTCGGCGCGAGGCGCACGCCGTACTCGGAATCGCCAACTTGGAGCGTGTTGGCGGAAGTGTTCGTTCCGGGTCCAATTTGCACCGCACCAACTGCGCTCGCGTGGATGTTGCCATTGAATGAGTAACCCAAAGCTACCGATCCGGGATAATAGGCCTTGATGTCGTTACCGGCGTACGTGGACCCGCTCGCAAACGAACCCGTGCCACTCGCGTAAATATCCCCGCCATCGGCGTGACCCGTAGCCAAGGCGCCTCGCCCACTCGCGGTAAGCTCGTACCCGTCGGATGCGTAACCTAGTGCTACCGACCCCTGGTTAGTCGCCTGAAGCTTGCCACCCAACGAGGCGTAACCGAGCGCAATGGACCCGTAGCCCGACGCCAGCAAGTAAGAATCAGCAGTGAAGGCTCCGACTCGCCCGAAAGCGAGCGCCCCGTAACCCGTGGCCTGCAAGTGCCCTCGGTAAGCTCCAATACCGACAACAGACCCGCCAGCCCAAGCTCCCCCCTCGCTCGCCGTCACATCCCCTCGCAGCGCGTTCCCGTGAGCAAACGCACCGGCAGCGCTGCCTACAAGCGAGCCGTCAGCGCCCGCGGCTCCTCCGATCAAACCCGCGGCAGTTCGAGTACGTGTACCCGCTCCGGACACAAACGCCCCGCGATAACCCCAAACGCGATTAAAGCGAGCAGCGGCGGTGCCAAGGTTGCGTGTGGCATCCCCGTCCGGCACGATGTGCGCATCGACATTGTAATTCCACCGCGAAGCCGCCAAGGCTTTCAAGCCATTGATCAACAGAGCCCCGCCTCCGCCAGTCGGCTCGGGAGAGGGAATAGTAATTCCCTTGTAGACTGTTGTACCCATCCTTGTCCCCTTAACTATTGGCAGCTTCCTCGATTTCCGGTCGGCCCATATCCGTTCCAGGTAGCGGCTCCACGTCCTTTTCCTTGAGGAAGAGAACCAGGTCGCCGAGCACCTCGAAGGCGTTACGCAACGTGTCCTCCAGCTCCGGCATGTCGGCTTTGCCATACCGGTCGGTGAACTCGTCGTTGTGCCAGTAAAACAAAAACAGCAATCGGCCGAGGCGGTCCAAGGCTGTAAGCAGATCGCCCATGTGGCGATCCACAAGTGAGTCCTGCCGAACTGACTTGAGCAACCCAGAAATCATCGCCGTGTCGAACACTTCCTTCTGGCCGAGACTAGCGGCTTGTTGTGCCGTCTGCATGGCCATCGGGTCCGGTGTCGCCTCGGGAAGCGGATTGTAGACCTCCGGGTCAGTTCGATTCGACGACATCTCGTCGATTCTGAGATCGTAGTCCTCGGTGTACTGCGTAGGCACGCGCCCGTAAGCGTCTTCGTACCCGATCTGTGGGTCGGGAACGGGCGGAGCGGTTGGGCCAGGTCCGACTGTCTGGGAGTATTGATCGGCGAGCTTGATCTGGAAGATCGCAGACGAGCCCCGCAAACGCGCAGTCTCTGCCTCCTTCAACATCGTCCGGGCTTCCTTCTCCCGCAATCCCCAATCGCGAACCAGGGAAAATAAGCCGGACCTCTTGGCCATCAGCGGGCTACCGTTGATGGAGACCTCACTGCCGTCGCTGTGCAGCTTGAGTCGAGCGGTCTTCTGGAGGATCTGCATTTGCAAGTCCGCCATGTTGCCCGGCTCGAACGGATTGTCTTCGGACTGCGTGAATGACTCCGGCATTTCGGGGCAACAACCGCATTCCGCATCGTCGTCATTCTTTTTCTTCTTCGGCACGACCGGCTTCTTGAGCACGATGACCTTACATGCCTCCGGAGCGTAAAGCGTGCCCTGCATCGACTTCATGCGGACACCCTCGCGGTCGCTCAGGCAGACCATGTCTCGGCCACAGCCACCATCTTCAATATCGGATGGATAGCCGCGGTCATAGCGTTCGGCGGACGGCAAGTACGTGGGTCGTTTCCGATCAGCCCAGTCCAGGAAGCTGACGGAGTAGCTGCCCTTGGCACTCATCTTCTCCCGAACCCGAAACGGCACCGAACCCTCACCGTTACGAGTGAGAAGCAAGTAGGTGCCGCCCTTTTCGAGCGACTCCTTGTCGAACAAATCATCGTACCATTTCTGGAAGTCCTCGACCGTACTCGTATTCGGCTTGACCCACAGCGACGTGCGGTGACCGTTAAGCCAATCGCGCGGATCGAGCCGCACCACGGTGGCGAAGTCCTTCCGACCGCAACCGGAGTGTGCGTTGGCGACCAGCAAGCACTTGGTGAAATCTCCCGGCTTCACCAACACCTGGTACAGCCCGGAGGCATCCGGGTTGGTCAACTCCATCTCCTGCTGCACGTTGTAGCGGCGGGAGATCTCGTCGCCCTCGCGATGATCCTTGATCAGGTGGCCATCCCGCAAAAGTCGCTCTCGCTCCGCTTCCGTTAGCGGCTCGCCGGTCTCGGAGATGGTTTCGTCCTCATCGACGGTGATGCTCACAGGCGGCCCGGCGGCGTACTTCACCGGCTGCTCGCCAGTGAACGCACCCAGCACGCTGGCTCGCTTGGACATCGCCATGTGGAGTTGGCTTGGGCGATCCTTACTGAGCAAGTCCGGAAGGAACTCCTTCCTCTTCGCTGCCTTCTCCGTGGTGTCCCGCAGGTCGAGCAGGGCATTCTTGATGCAATCCGAACCGTGGATCTCATCGAACGCCTTCCCGATAGCCGGGTACTGCTGACAAACATCGAATGCCATCTTACAGAGGTCTACGTGCGAGCGTAGCACACGTTGAAGCACCTGTGAGGCATCGAAACTACCAAACTTCTCGAAAGCTGCGGAGCCATCTCCGTGGATTAGGGCTCCGAACATGGGAGCAAATCCGACCGCGCAGTCCCGCCAGCCATCTGTGGCGGACCCGTACTTGCGATTGTGCGGCGGGATCGAGAGATTGCGAATGTCCGGCTGGATAATCCCCAAATCGCTCTGCGTCTGCCCCTCCGGCTCGCCAAGCACATGGGGCCGCTTGGCCATAATGTAGTTCAACCAGTTCTCTTTCATCGGAACGAACATGTCTTGCTCTTTCAGGTAGAGCAGTTCGTGTCCCTTGAGATCGCCATTCAGGAAGAACACGGGCGCATAGGCCCACATGTTGCCGACCTTGAACCCGAAGACGCCAACCGCCTTGGTGTTGTCGTCGTTGCGATCAACGAGCTGGAAGCCCACCATGAAGTCAATCAGCTTCGGCGCTTTGTCTCTTATATATGTGTACGCCAGCGATGCAAACGCCTGCTCAAACGAGGTCTCCTGATCCCCGCCAATCGTGGCGGCCTTCTCTCGCAACCTGGCCAACTTCTGCCTGGCCTCTGCTGCGAGTTTGGGATTGGCAAAACTATGCGTGAGTGGAGTGGATGCGCTCATGGTCCGTCCGTGGAAAAATTACTGGTAGCCGCGAAAAGTCCGGTTCATCTGGTAGGGTGTGTACCTTACCTCGTTCTCCGGGCGATGATCTCTGCGTATAATGATCGGTCCCCAAGGCGCTGGTGTCGAGGCCCCGGCCGAAGTTTGTGGTTGTTCGCCCCCTCCGCCTGCCGAGCCTTGTAACTGCTGAAGCAATTGCAGCTCCTGAGCCGCAGCCTGGTACTCGTCGGTGTTCCGGTGCCTCATCGCCAGGTTCATGCCCCGGGCATCGCCACCCATCTGACTGCCCGCGGCAACAATACCCATCAGGGTCGCGGATCGAATTTGGAGCTTGCGCTGCACGTCCGGACCACCCTCAGCGACGATCTCTTGAACCGTGGTGGCAGGACCCTGCTCCGGCGAAGAAGTAGCATAACCCGTGGGCTGCTCGATTTGCCCCTGAAATCTTGTCGCCTCGGACTCGCTCGTTGGAGGAGCCAGTGTGGGCGTATCTCGCATTGCAATATCCGGATCGCCACCCAAGCCCTCAATGAGCTGCTGTAGTTGATCTCGCTCTTGCGAGACCTCGCCTATTTCCCGGCCCTGATACGCTCCAAATTGCTCACCCTCCCTAGCAAAGCGCTGGTGCATCGCATCCAACTCTTGTTGTCTGCGCTCCTTCCGCGCCTCAAGCACTTGTTCCCGCCAATTTTGTTCCGGCGAAGCCACCGTCTCCACACCCTCTGTTGTTTCTTCGATAGGCAACCCGGTCTGTTGGTTGATTCGAGATGACGAGCGAGTCGGCATTTCGGTCGTCGCCCGCTGCGTTGGAGTAGTCTCATCCGATGCCCGCCACGTCCGCATCGGGCTGCCCAGCCACTGTAGGAGCCCCGGGCTTTTTGGTTTGGCTAGGTAATCCGCAGGACCACCTGGTGTAATATCTTTCCCGGTCCAGGTCTTCATGGGAAAGTTACCAGTAGCCCGCCGCTTCTTTACATCGGCCAGAGCGGGCTCGAAAATAATCTTACTGCGCAATTCGGACGGATCGGTCGTCCCCATCCTCGCCGCGTCAACACCGAGATGCGCTCCAAGAGCCCCCAGCCCAAGTGTAGCGCCGGTCCTGGTCTTGGAGCCAAACAGCGCTCCCGTGATACCTCGACGAGCTGCCGGACTTCTAGTGGCAGTGGTTGCGGCACCACCGGCTCGCCTGCCAAACATGGCCGCCGCGCCTCCTCGCCCGAACATCGTGCCTAGACCCGCAGCCAGCTTGACACTAACGTTATTGGGCTCACCCTCGGAGAGACGCAAGACCTGTGCCGCGAGGCTTCCAAGTTTTTCGGGGGTTGGCATACGGAGATCCTCCTTGACCGTTTCTTGTCTCATTCTGATTGTATTCGGCTTTTTGCCATTCAGCTACCCCGATTATCCCAAACTACCTGGCGGTTTCAGTGGTTTGAAAGGCTTTCCAGGCCCCGAGAGCTTGGGAGCGCCGCCGGGCTTGGGCATGGGCGGGGCGGTCGCCTTGGTCGTGGGAGCCCCTATCCCAGTAATCGTCTGCACTGCCCCCGGATCAAACAAAGACCCCCAAGCCAGCGGCGCCGCCGGACCTAGCGACTGGAAAGTCCGCTCCACAGAGCCCGGCATCGCGCTGTGCATCGCAGTCGCGAAAGGCAACATTCCCTGCGATGGTTTGTACGGTACACCAACTTGTTGCGGCGTAAACTGCGGCGAAATCGCAGGCGCTGCGGGCGCCGCGGGCGGTGGTTGCTGGACAACAGCCGGAGGTTGCTGAGGGGCTGCCGGTGGCGGTTGCTGAGCCACAACCGGCGGTTGCGCGGGAATTGGCGGCGGCGGTGGCGGAA